>Ga0208681_1000023_pt1 | contig 72942 bp, 69 predicted proteins | sample Colrivmet1558A02_FD_187677 | JGI IMG/M metagenome (GOLD analysis project Ga0208681, IMG submission 187677) | Estuarine microbial communities from the Columbia River estuary - metaG 1558A-02 (SPAdes) (version 2) | ecosystem: Environmental > Aquatic > Marine > Intertidal zone > Estuary | place... | reverse complement strand
TCTGGCATTAATACTTTAAAAGGGATGATCACCTCTTTAGAAATAGATTTAAAACGCTCCCTTAAGGACACAATAGCCAATTCTAAAATTTGTGCATCTGTCTCCTCCAGCTGCTTTTTAATTTCCAGGGTGTGAGATCGAATAATGGCGCCGTGAGAAAGTTCAAGAAAATTCACATAGGCATGGGTTTGGTCTGAAATAACAGTAAACACATCTACATTGTTTATTTTAGGATTTACTATTGTGGACTTAGATTGGTAACCAGCCAATACGGCCAGCTTTTCTTTTACTTTGTGGGCCATTTCAAAAGCTTCCTCAGCGGCGTAACGATCCATTTCTATTTTAAAATGCTTCATTGCTGCAGCTAAATTGCCCTTTAATATATGTCTAATGGCTTCTATATCTTTAGCATATGAGGCCTCTGATTGTAAATTCTCACAAGGTGCATGGCAATTCCCTAAATGATACTCCAAACAACTTTTATACCTGCCTTCTTGAATTTTTTCAAAAGAGAGGTCATAATTGCAGGTTCTCAAAGGATAAAGCCCTTTAATGAGCTCCAGCAAAACCTTCACCATTCTCTTATTGGTATAAGGCCCAAAATATTCTGAACCATCTTTAATTAACTGACGGGTTAAAAAGACCCTTGGAAACCGTTCTTTTTTAATACAAATCCAAGGAAAGGTCTTGTCATCTTTTAATAATATATTATACCTTGGCTGGTATTTTTTAATCAGGTTGTTTTCTAATAAAAGTGCGTCTGACTCTGTGGGAACCACTATATGCTTGATCAGCACAATTTTCTTGACCAATAAGCGTGTTTTGGCTATCTCGTGTTTTAAAGTAAAATAAGAGCTGACCCTTTTTTTAAGGTTTTTGGCTTTTCCTATATATAAAATCTTATCTGAGCTATCATAAAACTGGTACACTCCCGGAGTTTCCGGAAGTACACTGAGTTGTATAGAAATGCTATTGGCCGCCATAGGTGATTTACAAAGGTATAGTAGAAATTATTATTGGGCCTTTATTTTATCTGTATTTTTATAAGCTTAAAATGCCCAATTTATGAATAAAATAGCCCTTAGAAGTGCTTACCTTGAAAAAAGAAAAAAGCTCCAAACAGAAGAAATTGCTACATTAAGTGCCGCTATAGGGAATCAATTATTAAACTGTCCTATATGGGATGCCTCCTATTACAGCCTATTCCTGAGTATTGTTTCCAAAAAAGAAATAGATACCGAATTCATCCTCACATTACTGCATGGAAGAGATAAAGAAGTCTGTTTGCCAAGAATACAAAACGATACTGAAATAGTGCATATACTACTGACAGACAATACCAAAATAAAAACAAACCATTGGGGGATTCCAGAGCCTCAAAATGGATTGACTGTTCCCCCTTCAGAAATAGAAGTAGTCTTTATTCCTTTATTGGCATATGATAAAAAAGGGCACAGAGTCGGATACGGAAAAGGATTCTACGATCGTTTTTTATCTAAATGCAAACCAAATACCCTAAAAATAGGCTTATCCCTATTTGAACCTGAAGAAAAAATTGAGGGCTTAGACGCCACAGATATTCCATTAGATTACTGTGTAACACCAGTTAAGGTATACGAATTTAAATAAACAATTCTGAGTCTTATGATACAGCTCAGATCTAATTCTGACAAATGATGCAGAAAAGAAGACAAATTTAGCGACTTTGAAAATTCGCAAAACACCTATCCCTGTGGAAAAGCTTTTTTTGTTAAGACCAATAAAAGACCTACTCCAATACTAATAGCGGTGTCTGCAATATTAAAAACTGGTTCAAAAAATCTTAATGAATTTCCTCCTAAAACTGGCACCCATTCTGGCCATGTAGTATCTATGAGCGGGAAATAGAGCATGTCTACCACCTTACCTTGTAGTAAGCTGCCGTAAGGCTGATCAGAAAATAGGGTCGCTACTTGGTACATACTGTCATTAAATAGTACCCCATAAAAAACAGAATCAATAATATTACCCAAGGCCCCTGCGAAAATCAAAGCTTGGGCCATTTGCAAAAAAAGTGGCACACCTTTTTTAACAGAACTTACAAACCACGCACCAATTCCCACAATAGCAAACAGTCTAAAAACGGTGAGGGCAATTTTTCCACTTACATCTGAAATGGGTAAAATATCACTGAGTTTGGCCCCCCAAGCAGCGCCCTCGTTTTCGATAAATAAAATTTGAAAACCAGAAAAGACCTCTACTGATTCTCCTAAAAAAAAGTGTGTTTTAATATAAATTTTTACACATTGGTCCAGAATCAATAAAAAATAGGCGAGTAAAAAAGGCTTTTTAAACATAATAGGTACTTAGGTGGCTAAAATAAACATTATTATTAAAATGAAACTAGTCTAGAGGAACCACTTTAATGTCTCCGTGTATGGACCGCAATACAATCTCTGAAAGCCCCTTTGGAACACTGGGTAAAATTAGCGTTCCATAGGTTGTTTCAGCATTTACAATGGCTTTTTTTTGCTTTAAAATAATAGGCGCTCTAATGGTATTTACCCGCACTTGATTCCCTACTTCTTTTAAAACACACAATCCGTCATTGAGTTGGATCTGAAGTTTCTCAAAAATACCCTCAGCATTTATTTGGGTATTTCCTCCATCTATATAGACTTCTAGATATGTTGGTATTTCAATAGCCAAATCAACCGACCATATTTTGTGGGCACTGAGTTTGTCATTGGGAAGTTCAAAAGTTGCTGAAAGGTCTGGTTCAATAAATAAGGTATTTCCTTTTCTAGTAAACACGATCATCTGATGGAGACTGTACTCTCCATTTAAACGTGCTGAAACAAGAAGTTCCTTGGAGGAAGATGGTTTTAAATGTAAGGTATTGACTTCTTGGGCCAATACATGGATTTGGGTGAGAGAAGGGTCTTCTAAAACTTTAGATAATATCTTTTGAGACCAGGATAAATGAAGGGCTAACACCAGAAGTATCGCTGTGTATATAACCTTCAATAACGACTACTTTTGCATGTTCTTAGCTTCAATACTTAGGGTCGCGTGAGGGACTAGCTTTAATCTTTCTTTGTTGATTAATTTACCCGTTACCCTGCATATGCCATAGGTCTTATTCTCAATTCTAAGCAAGGCATTTTTTAAATCCCTGATAAATTTCTCTTGACGAATAGCCAATTGGGTATTAGCTTCTTTGCTCATGGTCTCAGAGCCTTCTTCAAAAGCCTTGAAAGTTGGAGAGGTGTCATCTGTACCATTGTTTCCATCATTCATATATGAACTCTTTAAAAGTTCAAGATGAGACTTAGCCACCTCTATTTTCTCAGAGATAAGGACCTTGAATTCTGCCAAATCTTTATCTGAATATCTGTTTTTTAAATCTGTTTCCATATTAGTTTTGTTTTTCAATAAATAACACTGAGCGTACCTCATCAAATTCAATTGGAAGTCCCTCGTTTAGTGTTGTTTCTACCAATATTTCTGTCGCCAATGTTTCTGTTTTAATATATTCTAAATTATCTAATAAAGCCGAATCTATAAAGGGGTCTTTTAGAAATTTAATAACAATTTTGTCCGTGACTTCAAAGCCACTGTCTTTTCTTAAGTTTTGAATCCTATTGACCAGCTCTCTCGCTATTCCTTCTGCTTTTAGTTCAGGGCTAATTGTAGCATCTAAAGCCACTGTTAATGCGCCTGAAGAAGCTACCAACCATCCTTCAATATCCTGAGAACTGATCTCCACATCAGACAACTCCAAAGCTATTTTATCCCCATCTACAAGCAACTCAATAGCGCCATTTAGCTCCATTTGGTTAATATCTTTTGATGTTAAGGATTGTATCGCTGTAGCAACCGCTTTCATTTTAGGACCAAATTTAGGACCTAAAGTCTTAAAATTAGGCTTGATCTGTTTGACCAAGATATCTGAAGAATCCGCCAAAATTTCTAATTCTTTTACATTTACTTCAGATAAAATAAGTGAAGCAACTGCTTTTAAATCTATTGCTTTTACTAGGGCAGAAACAGGCACCATAATTTTCTGAAGGGGCTGTCTTACTTTAATTTTTTCTTTTTGTCTAATAGACAAAACTAGCGAACAAGTTTGCTGAGCCAATTGCATTTTGCGCTCTAAATCTGAATCAATAACAGCGCTATTGGCCTCTGGAAATTGCGCTAAATGAACACTTTCTTTTACATTAGGGTCACACACGCCAGCCAAATCTAGATAAAGTCTGTCCATGAAAAATGGAGCAATAGGTGCAGATAATTTAGAAACCACCAAGAGACATTCATACAATGTTTGGTAAGCGGCTATTTTATCTGGTCCGTATTCTCCTTTCCAAAAACGCCTTCTACACAAACGAACATACCAGTTGCTTAAATTTTCTTGCACAAAATCTGAGATGGCTCTCGCTGCTTTTGTGGGCTCATAGGTTTCATAGGCCGCTTCTACCCTGATGATTAAACTATTGAGTTCGGAAAGCACCCAACGGTCAATTTCTGGCCTGTCTGCTAATGGAATCTGAGGAGCACTGTTGTCAAAATGATCTAAGTTGGCATACAAACTAAAGAAAGAATAGGTATTGTACAGGGTGCCAAAAAACTTACGCTTTACCTCTACAATCCCTTCTGTGTCAAACTTTAGGTTGTCCCATGGATTTGCATTGGCGATCATATACCAACGCGTGGCGTCGGCCCCATGGGCCGCAATAGTTTCAAAAGGATCAATCGCATTGCCAAGGCGCTTAGACATTTTCTTTCCGTCCTTGTCTAATACCATCCCATTAGAGACTACATTTTTATAGGCTGGCCTGTCAAAAACCATGGTCGCAATAGCGTGAAGGGTGTAAAACCACCCCCTTGTTTGGTCTACGCCTTCTGCAATGAAATCTGCAGGGAAGGCCTTGTTCTCATCTATGAGTTCTTTGTTCTCAAATGGGTAGTGCCACTGGGCATAAGGCATAGATCCAGAGTCAAACCAGACATCTATAAGGTCTGATTCTCTGTGCATTGGTTCCCCAGTGCTGGATACTAAAACCACCTGGTCTACAATGTTTTTATGAAGGTCTATTGTGGCGTAATTCTCCGCTGAATAGTCTCCTACTTTAAAGTCTTCAAAAATATCTTTAGACATAAGTCCAGCAGCAACAGAAGCTTTCATGGCTTCTTTAAGTTCTGCTACAGAACCAATCATGATTTCTTCTTTGCCGTCTGCCGTTCTCCAAATAGGCAATGGAATTCCCCAATATCTAGATCTAGAAAGGTTCCAGTCATTGGCGTTGGCCAACCAGTTTCCAAACCTACCTTCACCGGTGGCTTTTGGCTTCCAGTTAATTTCCTGGTTCAAAGACACCATTTTATCCTTTACTTCAGTCATTTTAATAAACCAAGAGTCTAAGGGGTAATATAAAATAGGCTTGTCTGTTCTCCAGCAATTTGGATAGGAATGCACATATTTTTCTACTTTAAAAGCCCTGTTTTCCTCCTTGAGTCTAATGGCAATTTCTACATCTGCAGAACGTTCTGGCGCTTCTCCCTCCGGATAGTACTCATTTTTAACATACTTACCTCCTAAGCCCGCAACTTCAGGTCTAAACTTTCCTTGTAGGTCTACTAGAGGCACTTTGTTGCCCGCTGAATCTAAAACCAACATTGGCGGGATTTCTGGGCTAGCTTGTTTGGCTACCAAGGCGTCGTCTGCACCAAAAGTGGGGGCCGTATGCACAATACCGGTTCCATCTTCTGTGGTCACAAAATCTCCTCCAATCACTCTAAAAGCGTTTTCAGGATGATCACAAGGCAATACACCAGTCATGAGTTGTTCGTATGTGACACCGATAAGGTCTGCCCCTTTAAAAGACGCTAAAACCAAATAAGGTATTTTCTTGTCTTCTTTGTTGTATTGTTGAATGGCTTCTTTACTTTCCACTGCTACAAACTTTCCTGCAAATTGCTTTCCTACCAATGATTTGGCGAGCAATACATGCATAGGTTCAAAGGTGTACTGATTAAAAGTACGCACCAAAACATAGTCAATTTTAGGGCCTACGGTTAAAGCAGTGTTGCTCGGAAGGGTCCAAGGGGTAGTGGTCCATGCCAAGAAATATAAAGGTGCGTCTAAAGATTGTAAGCCCTTTGGTAGGGTCTCTTCTATGGCTTTAAACTGTGCCGTTACTGTGGTATCTGTCACATCCTGATAGGTGCCTGGCTGGTTCAACTCGTGTGAACTCAATCCTGTACCAGCTTTAGGAGAATAAGGTTGAATGGTATATCCCTTATAGATTAGGCCTTTCTTGTATATTTCTTTCAACAACCACCAAACAGACTCCATGTATTTTGGCTCATAGGTAATATAAGGGTTTTCCATATCTACCCAATAGCCTATTTTATCTGTCATGTCGTTCCACACATCGGTGTAGCGCATCACAGCGGCTCTACAAGCTTTGTTATAATCTTCTACAGATATCTTAGTGCCAATGTCTTCTTTGGTAATTCCCAAGGCTTTTTCTACACCCAATTCAATAGGCAAACCGTGGGTGTCCCAACCTGCTTTCCGCTTTACCTGAAAACCCTTCATGGTCTTGTATCTAGGAAAAATATCCTTGATCGTTCTAGCCATTGCATGGTGAATTCCAGGCATGCCGTTGGCCGACGGCGGCCCTTCAAAAAACACATAAGAAGGTTGCCCTTCTCGTTGCTCCACGCTTTTTTGGAATACCTCTTTGTCTTTCCATTCCTGTAAAACAGCTTTGGAAATACCAGGCAAATCTAATCCTTTATATTCTGCAAACTTCATAGTATTAAGGTCTTGTATGCGGTATGAAAGGGGCAAAATTAAGCAATTAGAACGAAACCATCCTCATTTTAAAGGGATGTTAAAAATGCGGTAGATACTGGCCCTTAAAAAACAATACAAACCCTTTAAAATTGGTAACTAGCGCCCAGAATAAGGTTGCTCCCTGGAGCACTTAAGCCAGAAGCATACGTCCTGTACAACTGATTGGTGATATTCTCCCAAGCCAAAAAAGTTGTAACGGCATTGGTCAAGGTGTATTGGGACCTGAAATTAAGGCTGTGCCATGAGGGGCTGTATGGATTCCCAAAGCGGTCTAAAGCATACATATAGCTTTTTGATTGTTCTGATACAGCCAGCTGATCTGCACTTATTTCTCTATTAAAATTGAGCAATATACTTGCTTTAAACCTGGAATTTTTATAAAGCAGCTGTAGGTCTCCAAAAGAAGGTGCCACATGCCTGCCTGGAGATAGCGCCCCATTGTCTTCTTCCTCTGTGCCTTTAATATAACTGTAATTTGCCGCAAATGACAAGTAGGGACTCAGCATAAAATCTGCCCCTATTTCCCAACCGTATACATAGGCATTTGCAGCGTTTTGAACTGCTTGAACCTGACTTAAAACACCCTGATATACTATTTGAGACTGACCGTTTAAGGCAAAATTTCTTCGCACTAAGGCGTCTTTTAGATGGGTGTAATACCCTGCAAGTCTCCAAACTACTTTATCTGAAAAATTCTTTTTTAGGCCTATTTCTGTTCCATATGCATATTCTGGTTTCAAAGCTGGGTTTGGCACTACAACAGACCCTGGTTCTGAATCAAAAACCTTTCCAATGTCGTCAATATTAGGGGCCCTAAATCCTGTAGTAGCATTCCAACTCACTTGAAAATCTTCCGCCACAAACCAACTCCAACCTAAGCTTCCTGTTAAAGCAGCTGTATTTAGGTCTGCCTTTTCAAAAGGGAAATCATAAAATTCATTGTCAAAAGAGGCATTTACCCAAACATGAGTATAGCGAATACCACCTAAAAATTTAAAATTTTCAGAAGCCTCAAAAGTGCTGTTTAAATACAATGCAGCGGAACGCCACAGCGCATTATCTGGATACCTAGAAGCGGCTGGTAAAATCATGTTGCTGCTCACTATGTTTTCAGATCCCTTTGAGTACACTTTATTCCCTACATATTCAGCCCCATAAAATAACCTAAAGGCGCCTGTCTTTTTGTGTTCTATGTCAAGGTTAAATGATATTGCGTCTACTTTTTCCTCAGTACCGAAAAGAGAAACCGCTCCAAAGTCTCTGTCAAAGCGGCTTTCATTAAAGCGCTGGTATGCCGCTGTAAATTTAAGTCCCTCATAAAATGTATTTAAGGGGGCATGAGAGATATTAAAATTGGTCATAAACCATTTTTGTGGGCCGTAATCCCAAACTGCGGAGCGTAGTCCAGTACCTGCATTATCTGGTCTTGTGAGACGGTCGTATCTGGCGAAATGAGAGGTCTCAGAAAAGTAAACGCCCAACTGGAATTCAAGGTTTTCATCTGCTTTATACCGTACTTTCTGCAAACTGTTTATCTGATTGTAACCTGTGGGATTTTGAAGCCTTGGATTGGGATTGTCTACCAGTAGGTCTGCTCCGCCACCTTGTAATACAAATTGAGGTCTCAAGTATGCCTCTGGGCCGTTTTTACCCATTTGTAAATCTTCAAAATTACTGTGCGTTATACTGCTTAAAAAACCCCACTTTTCTGTTCCTACACTAAGGTCTAGATGGGCTGTCCGCTCTTGGTTGGCACTCGAATACCTATATTGGGCATTTCCGGAGTATGTTGTAGTCTCATTTTTGCTCAATTGTGGTTCCTTTGTATAATAATGCACCACACCACCTATGGCGTCACTACCATAAATAACAGATCCAGAGCCAAAAATCACCTCCGTGTTTTTTATACTAAAGGGATCTACAGCAATACTATTTTGTAAATTTCCTCCTCTAAAAATAGCATTGTTCATTCTCACCCCGTCTACAGAAAGCAACAGTCTGTTTGCTGCAAAACCCCTGATCATAGGGCTTCCTCCGCCTAATTGACTTTTCTGGACGTAGACTTTGCCTGTTTGCTGGAGCATGTCTGCCGCCGTTTGGGGCTGGTTAAATGCAATGCTTTGTGCATTTATACCAACAATCTTCTGTGGTACATCTTTTCGCTGCTGTTCCCATTTAGACACAGACATCACCACCTCATCTAACTCGAAAGCATTGCGCTGCAAATAAACCACACGGCCCCTTTGCACCCACTGTTTTACATTGGTTCTATATTCAATATATGAGGAATGGTTAATATATAAGGTCTCTTTTGCGGAATACCCATTTAATACACAACTCCCGTCTAGCGCTGTAAGAAAACGTATGGATTGATCTTTGTTGTACACCAATACACCTGCCAGAGGTTCTTTTGTATCTGCGTCATACACAAAGACTTCTTGCGCTATTGAAAATAAAGGAAGGCACCCAATGACTGTCACATATATTAGTTTAAGAAAATACTTCATTGAGTATGTGTATTGATTTTGGTGTTTTAAATCCATCTAAATGGTGCTGGTAATAAACCATTAAATGCGATATAAGTTCTCGCCTACTTTTTTGAGACATTTTAATATCATTTAACTTATCAAAATTTATGCCTAATATAGATTTAAAAAAAGAAATTTCAGGTTCGCCCATATGGGGATTCAAGCCTGCATGGGAACAAAAGTCTCCTTCTACTAGATCAAAATATGGGCTATCCATATGATTATCAGAGGGATAAAATCCAAAATACTTGCTGATTTCTACGAGAAAAAATAGGTGAAAATTGGCTATTTGATCTTCATTATCTAGCCATTGTAAAGCCGTTTCAATAAATGAAAACAATTCCTTATTCTCTGTTTCTTCTTGAATGGCATTGGATAAAAACTCAGATAAAAACAGTACAATGGCATTTTTGGCCATATGGGTATGTGCGCTCTGATAGGGATAAGACAATTTGGCTTCAATTAATCTTTCTAAATTACCCTTATCCCTGTGTTGGGCAACAATTTCTAATTGACTTAAAGGCAAAAAATGGGCCTTGTTGAACTTTCCTTTTTTCCTGCTCAATACTCCGTTGAGCATATAGGACTTTAAGCCACTAGACGCCGTATACAACTTAACAATTAAGCTGTTGTCTCCATACTTAATCGTTTTTAAAACAATCGCTTTAGTGGTTTGCTGCATGGATGTAAAAATAAAAAAAGCCTTTTCTCTAACAAGAGAAAAGGCTTTAATATTAATTGAAAAAACAGTTTTAAATCACGCCCTGCGCCAACATAGCGTCTGCTACCTTAACAAATCCAGCAATATTGGCTCCTTTTACATAATTACAATAGCCGTCTGCTTCTTTTCCATAGGCAATACAAGAATCGTGAATGTCCGACATAATGGCTTTTAAGCGCTCATCTACCTCTTCTCTAGTCCAGCTAATTCTCAATGAATTCTGAGACATTTCTAATCCAGAAGTAGCTACACCGCCAGCGTTAGATGCCTTTCCTGGGGCAAATAAAATTTTAGCCTCATGAAAAGCATGAATGGCTTCAGGAGTAGAAGGCATATTAGCCCCCTCTGCAACACAAAGACATCCGTTGGCTATTAATTTTTCTGCATCCTGGCCATCCAACTCATTTTGAGTCGCACATGGCAGCGCAATATCACAGGCAACACCCCAGGGTGTCTCCCCTTCGTGATAGCTAGCATTAGGATAGGTATTAATATAAGCTGAAATTCTGGCCCTCTGGTTGTTTTTAAGGTCCATTACAAAAGCCAATTTTTCTGCATCTATTCCCTCTGGGTCGTGAATAAATCCTTTAGAATCCGATAAAGTCAGGACAGTAGCCCCTAATTGAATGGCTTTCTCTGCAGCGTATTGCGCCACATTTCCTGAACCAGAAATAACCACTTTTTTTCCTGAAAAATCATTGCCGCTAGTCTGTAACATGCTCTGTGCAAAATACACTGTTCCATAACCTGTTGCCTCAGGCCTAATTAATGACCCTCCCCAAGAGCGTCCTTTACCTGTAAGCACCCCTGTAAACTCGTTGCGTATCTTTTTATACATACCAAACAAGAAACCAATTTCTCTAGCACCAACACCAATATCTCCAGCAGGTACATCTGTGTTTGGACCAATATGACGGTTGAGCTCCAACATAAAAGCATGGCAAAAACGCATGACTTCGTCGTCTGATTTTCCTTTAGGGTCAAAGTCAGACCCCCCTTTACCACCTCCCATTGGAAGGGTAGTTAAAGAATTTTTAAACACCTGCTCGAAAGCCAAGAATTTTAAAATACTGGCATTTACTGAGGGGTGAAAACGAAGCCCTCCTTTATAAGGACCAATAGCAGAATTCATTTGAATTCTATAGCCTCTGTTTACGTGAATCTCTCCAGAATCATCTACCCAAGCGACTCTAAAAGAAATGAGTCTTTCAGGTTCAACCATTCTGAGTAAAATATTTTTCCCGTTGTAAATATCGTGCTTGGCAATATAAGGAATGACTGTTTCAGCCACTTCTTGAACTGCTTGAATAAATTCAGGTTCATGACCATTTCTAGTCTTGACCTCTTCCATAAATGCATTAATTTTTGCTTCCATTTAAAATCTAATAGCAAGGCGATTTACGCCATTAATAATATAGGTGCAAAATTATGTTATTTCCATAATTTAAACCAGTTTTTTTATAGAATAATGCAATCTTACTGTATGGAAAAATATTACTAAAGTTAAAGCCGTTATAATAAAGGGTTTAGCCTTTCAATGCCTTTTTAAGGGCTATAATGGAACCTATGTGAATGCCCTCATGCACCAGGTTAAAAGCCATAGCGTCGGAGACATTATTCAAGGTCACACCAGCAGAAGTTAAGTAGGGTGTGTAGGAAGAAAAAAGGCCTTTATGATAGTCTTCTTTTGTCCTGACAATTAACTCTTTCAAGGCAGCCTTTAAGAGGCCTACATCTTCTAAAGTTGGCGCATTTACGGGGGCTGTTCCCTTTCTATAAGTGTCAATAAAAGACTTAGACATATGGGGTTCCAAGCCGCTAAGCCCGTACACCAAAAGCTGTTGGGTTACAGCTACATGAGCAATATTCCACCATATATTGTTATTAAAACCTGTCGGTATTTTCCCAAGATCTTCTAAAGAAATATCATTTAAAAATTTAATGTATAGCTCACGAGTAGCAGCTGTAATCTGTAGAATAGTCTCCATGAATTGATTTTTTCTAAAAATAGTACAATTCCTTTAAAATAAGTTTCTTTGTATCTAATTTATCACACCATGAAACACATCTACCATTTAAGCACTTGCAACACTTGTAAAAAAATCATTGATGCTTTTGGGCCCCTGACCGATGTCACTCTGCAAGACCTAAAACAAACCCACATCTCTGAAAAAGAACTGGACGAGCTCGCTACAATTACAGGCTCTTACGAATCGCTCTTCAACAGGCGCTCCCGTTTGTATACCTCAGAAGGATTGGCCAATAAAGACCTCAGCGAACAGGACTATAAGTCGTATATTTTATCCCACTATACCTTTTTAAAAAGACCTGTGATACGGGTAGAAGGTGCTGTTTTTGTGGGCTATAAAAAAGACACCATTGCCGCTGCAGATGTGGCTTTAAAATCTTAATATTGAAAGCACTCTTAACCAAAAGAGCCCTGGCTTTACTAGCAGCATTTGGTGCCACCACTATATATGGTTTAAACCATACGATTGCTAAAGGAGCTATGCCGGACTATGTAGGGGCTTTTGGTTTTATTATGCTCCGGGTAGGTGGTGCAGCCGTTTTATTTTGGACCCTCTCCCTCTTTACGCCTAAAGAAAAGATCCAACGAAAAGACTGGAAAATACTTTTGGCGGCTACATTACTAGGCATGGTGATTAATATGCTTTCTTTTTTTAAAGGGCTTTCGCTTTCCACCCCTATCAATAGTGCCGTTTTAGTAACCATTACACCCATCATTGTCGTGTTGCTGTCTGCCCTATTTTTAAAGGAAAAAATTGGATTGCGAAAAATACTTGGGATTGGCTTAGGATTCTTAGGGGCGCTGGGCCTCATTTTATTTGGTCATGAAATAAGACAAGACGCCCCAAATATTTTTGTAGGAAATATACTATTTGTGCTTAATGCCACCTCTTATGGCGCTTACTTAATAGTGGTTAAGTCACTGATTAAAAAATACCATCCTATCACCCTAATGAAATGGTTGTTTGGAATGGCCTTTGTCATAAATTTCCCTATCACTATAGTAGAGTTTAATCAAATTCAATGGGGAGAAATGCCTTTGGAAATTTGGGCAGCTATTGGATTTGTGATTGTTGGAACTACTTTTCTTACCTATTTATTTAATGCTTTCGCGCTCACCACCCTTAAAGCGTCTTCTGTGGGTGCATTTGTTTATTTACAGCCGCTCATAGGAATTATCTATGCCGTGCTCAGCGGAAAAGACCAACTGAGTCCCGTGAAATTAGCGGGTACTTTGGCCGTTTTAGTAGGGGTCTATTTGGCTACCTCAAAACAGGCTTCTAAGTCTAGTGAAGGGAAAACTATTTAAAACAACCCTTTAAGATAACACAATTAGACGGTCTTATCTACCGGCTTTTTTGCAAATTTTCTAGTGTCTTCCTTGGTGAGAACCTTAAAACCATCTGCCTTTTCAATCCCTGCAAAAGCATTTAAAAAAACTTCTGGCAATGGTGCCAATGCCCTAGATTTCATGTCTATCCAAGCACCCATCATTTCGCAGTGTGCAAAGTTTTTCCCCTTGTGATCGTAAAAATTATGGTGAAATTCAAAGAACATTCCGTCTTTACTAAGTCCTTTTAATTCTAGGGATACTTGAATGGGTTTTCCAGCAAAAGCCTCTTTGAAATAATATATATGCTCGTAAAACACCACAGGGCCAAGTTGGTATTGCGCCATGCTTTCTTGATTAAAACCACATTCCATTAAGAAACCCATTCGGGTATGACTCATAAAATTTAAATAAGAAGCGTTGGCCAAATGTCTATTGGCGTCTAAGTCACTCCAGCGAATATCAAATGATTTTGTGTACATTTATAGTGTGTTTGTTATGCATGCATAATAACTGCAAAAGTATTATTATTTTTTGAACTCCCTAAAAGTACCTTATGTCAAAAAAAGCGCCTTTTATCCATGACCTAAATCTGCCTGTTGTAGCAGCGCCTATGTTTTTAATTTCAAATCCAAACATGGTCATTGAATGTTGTAAAAACGGAATTGTAGGCACCTTTCCAGCGTTAAACCAAAGAACCAGTGAAGGTTTTGAAGCATGGTTGATTGAGATAAAAGAGGCCTTAGCGGCATTTGAAAAAGAAACCGGCCAAAAGGCGGCGCCTTTTGGTGTGAATTTAATTGTTCACCCTACCAATCCTAGATTAGAAGCAGATGTGAAATTGTGTATGAAACACAAGGTCCCTTTAGTGATTACTTCTCTTGGGGCGGTGTCTATGGTAGTAGACGCTATTCATTCTTATGGGGGTTTGGTGTTTCACGATATTATTAAAAAGAGGCATGCTGAAAAAGCTGCTGAAGCTGGTGTAGACGGTCTAATTTTAGTCGCTGCAGGTGCTGGAGGCCATGGAGGTTCTTTAAACCCTATGAGCCTTGTGGCAGAAGTAAAAAGCATATTCGATAAGACCATCTTACTCTCAGGCTGTATTAGCACGGGCAAAGACGTTGCTACTGCCCTACAAATGGGCGCAGACTTGGCTTATATGGGCACAAGATTTATCAATACTGATGAGAGTATTGCCCCTGAAGCATACAAAAAAATGATTGTAGACGCTGGGGCAAATGATGTGGTTTACACCGCAGCTATTTCCGGAGTTCACGCGAACTTTTTGGCGGCGAGCTTACAAGCTGCTGGAATTACGGCAGAAGACCTTAAAAAAGATGTCAAGATAGATTTTGGAAAAGAAATGGATACAGAAGCTAAAGCCTGGAAAACCATTTGGTCTGCAGGACAAGGCGTCACCACAATTAAAGACAGTATTCCTGTAAAAGCACTTGTGGAAAGATTGAGAAGTGAATTTATAGCCGCACTTAAATCTCAGGCCAGCATACTAGAAAAATTTCAGTAAAAAATCACAACATTTAACAAATTTGAGCCCTTTTTGACCGATAAAAAAAGGGCTTTTTTACTATATTCGTTTTTTATTTATTAATGTCCCGGCTTGGGGACACCTCAAAGCCAATACCCTATATTATGAAAAAAGTATTATTTGCATTGTCTGCTGTATTTATCTTAAACAGCTGTGGTGAAAGCAAGAAAAAAGAAGAGAGTGGTTTTCAGATGAACAGAACTAAAAAGGAAACTACCCTTAAAAAAACAAAAGTAGAAGTTCCTGTAGACTTAAACAACAAAGGGATTGGCCCTGTAAAGACAGTGTCACTATCAGATACATTAGACGCAGACATGGTGTCTCTAGGACAAGAAATTTTCGAAGTGAAGTGTACTGCATGCCATATGCCCAATCAAAGAATGATCGGTCCAGCCTTAGCAGGTGCTTTAGAGAGAAGAAGTCCTGAATGGATCATGAATATGATCATTAACCCTACGGAGATGATTAAAAAAGACCCTATAGCAAAAGCCTTATTAAAAGAATACAACAATGCTATTATGCTCAACCAGAATGTAAACCAAAATGACGCTAGGGCACTTTTAGAATATATTAGGTCCCTGTAGATTCAAAACAGCGGTGCTTTAAAAATTAAGGGGCGGCCAATGGCCGCCCCTTAATTTTTTATTTGATTGGCGAACAGATCTAAACATCTACAGCTACCTTATAGGTAGGATCTTCTAGGACGTTAACCTCAATTAAGGCATCGGCGTTGCGAAGCAAGGCCTTACAATCTGAACTGAGGTGTTTTAAATGTACCTTCTTGCCTAATTTTAAATAACGCTCTGTGATTTTATTGAGCGCTTCTATGGCAGACATATCTACCACCCTACTCTCTTTAAAATCAATGATCACTTCTTGGGGGTCGTTTAGGACGTCAAATTTCTCATTAAAGGCTGTAATAGAGCCAAAGAAAAGTGGCCCATATATTTCATAATGCTTCACCCCTTGTGCGTCTACTGTTTTTCTAGCCCTAATTCTCTTGGCGTTATCCCATGAAAAAACCAGTGCAGAAATGACCACACCCACCAGAACAGCCAAGGCTAGATTGTGGAGGAAAATAGTGACTAAGGTGACTAAAACCATCACCAATACATCTGATTTGGGCATTTTATTGAAGGTTTTTAAACTGGCCCACTCAAAAGTACCTACCGAGACCATAATCATCAGTCCCGTAAGGGCTGCCATGGGCATTTTTTCAATTAAACTTGCACCAAACATGATGAAAACCAAAAGCATTACCGAGGCAACAATTCCTGAAAGTCTGGCCCTTGCTCCGTTAGACGTGTTTATTAGACTCTGTCCTATCATGGCACAACCACCCATGCCCGAAAACAATCCAGATAAGATATTGGCCGCACCCTGAGCTACAGCTTCTTTATTTCCACTACCCCTTGTTTCTGTAATTTCGTCTACAATATTCAAGGTGAGTAAACTCTCTATAAGACCTACTCCAGCCACAATAGCTGCAAAAGGGAAAATAATACTTAGCGTTTCCAAAGTCCATGGAATTTCAGGAATGTGAAACGGGGGGAACCCTCCTTTTATAGAGGCAATATCTCCGATGGTTCTGGTGTCTATATCCAAGAAAAAAACAATGCCAAAAACAGTTAAGATAGCCACCAAAGAAGCAGGAATAGCTTTGCTGAGTTTGGGTAATCCCCAAATCATTAAAATGGTTAGGGCTACTAATCCCATTAGTATATAAAGTGATTGTCCAGTGAGCCAATCACCATTTGCATCTTTAAACTGGGCCATTTGAGACATGAAAATAATTATGGCCAAGCCGTTTACGAATCCAAATATCACAGGATGCGGCACCAAGCGCATTAGTTTACCCAATTTAAGAAAACCCGCCAGAGATTGCATCATACCGGCTAAAATAACCGTAGCAAAAACATATTCAACTCCATATTCCTTTGCAAGAGAAACAATCACCACAGCAACTGCTCCAGTAGCGCCAGATATCATTCCTGGACGGCCACCAAAAATAGACGTGACAAAACCCATCACAAAAGCAGCGTAAAGTCCCGTTAATGGTGAAAGTCCCGCGATTAGCGCAAAAGCTATTGCTTCTGGCACCAAAGCTAAGGCCACTGTAAGTCCGGAGAGTACTTCTGTTTTATAATTTACTTTTTGGGAAAAATCGAAAAGATGGATGAATTTATTCAAGAGAGGTTTGTTTAATATGGCCTAGTGGCTTTTTAGGAAGTTGCAAAAGTAGCCTTTTTAAATGGAACGCAAAAAACCCCAGGTCCTCACCCGGGGTTTTGAATCAACTAATTCTAACCTAAACAAAACTAAAATATAAATTTATTGTATTCATTAAACATAAATCAATTTTCGTGCCAAACTAAAAATTTACTAAAATACTTTTAGGGCTTTTTTTCTTGTTTTATTTTGAAGTCTGGCCCTAAAGCCCTTAGTGTTTAGAATAAGACGGGGTGAGGATTAAAATAAGACGCGAATTGGATTTTGAATAAGACTGGGCGTGTTTTTATAATAAGACGCGAAGTTATAAATAAGCCAAAGGGTTTTCTTAAATTTGTCGGAGTCTTTATTTGGTAAGACCTCTATAATTAAGGAATGAAACCTATGGATAAGTTTGCTGTAATAGGTGGTGGGAGCTGGGCTACCGCCATAGTGAAAATGCTCACCGAAAATAACAATACAGTCATCTGGTACATGAGAAACTCAGAGGCTATAGCGCACATAAAAGAAGAATTTCACAACCCAAACTATTTATCTGCGGTTAGTTTTGACCTTCAATACCTCAAGCTCACAGACCAAATTGACGAAGCATTAAATGGGGCTCAATGTATTGTTTTTGCCATTCCTTCTGCCTTTTTAGTCACTGAAATGGCTAAATCTACTATAGATTTAAAGGGCAAGATTATTTTTTCTGCTATTAAAGGGATTGTGCCTGAAACAGGTAAAATAGTAGGGGAGCATTTCAATGAAACTTATGGGGTCCCTTTAGAACAAATAGGTGTCATTACAGGGCCATGCCATGCAGAGGAGGTGGCGCTTGAAAGGCTTTCTTTTCTAACCATTGCCTGTGCAGATTTAGCTACTGCTTCTCAAATGGCAAAAGCCCTACAAAGCAGTTATATTAAAACAAAAATTTCAGATGACATTATTGGCGCAGAATACGCAGCTGTACTTAAAAACATCTATGCTATTGCTGCGGGTATAGCTCATGGTCTTGGGTATGGGGATAATTTTCAAGCAGTGCTCATGAGTAATGCCATAAGGGAGATGAAGCGATTTATTAAACAAGTCCATAAAATGAAACGCAACATTAACGACACCGCTTATCTTGGAGATTTGTTGGTTACGGGCTATTCCGTTTTTAGTAGGAATAGAATGTTTGGGAACATGATTGGAAAAGGGTACACCGTAAAGAGTGCTACCATGGAAATGAATATGGTCGCTGAAGGGTATTACGCTTCAAAGAGCGCTTTTAAAATCATGGAAAAAAAGGAAAAAAACGTAAAAACCCCCATTGTTAATGCAGTCTACGGGATTTTGTACGAAAACAAAAATCCAAAAAATACTTTTAAAAAACTCATTGAAGAATTGGATTAACTCATAGAGAGGCTATTAAAAGGCCCTTGAAATAATGTCTATTTACCTTCCTTTAATTCTTTATCAAAACCATAAGACCGTTCTACCTTGCATATTTGAACGGAATATTTTTCATACCAATCAGATTTTCCTTTTTGCTGTGCCAAAGAATGGTCTGCCTGTAACTTCCACTGGGCGATATCTTTTAAGGTAGCCCAATAGCTCACGGTTATTCCCACTTGGCTTCTAGCCGACACCATTCCGAGATAACCTGGCTGAATTTTAGCCAATGCCTCCATTTCTTGGGCCATTAACTCATATCCAGCTATGGAATCTGTTTGTGTGGAAGTAAAAATAACGGCATAATAAGGAAGTTCTTGATTTATAGTCATTTTAACCGTTTACAAATTAGACTTAAACAATGTATTCTTTTTCTACAAAGTACTGTACAATAGCCTCTTTCATCAATACAGACTGCTCTCCAGCTTTTAATGGCGGCAAGTTTTCCACTATCTGATAATGCGGCCATCCGTCTGCATCTACAAAATCAAAAGCGTAATAACCATAGGGTTCCAACAACTTGCAAATAGCAATATGCATGAGATCTACTTTGTCTTCTTTTTTAAACTTTTGGTGGTATTTTCCCAACTCTTGAACCCCAACCAAACAGATAATGGCGTCTAAATCTAGTGGGTCATGGTCTGAAAATTGGGCAGAAAGCTTTTCGACAAGTACTTCCCAGCGCTGTTTTAATTCGGCGTCTCTAGACATGTTTTTATGTTGTAGTGTTATTTTTTATAAAGGTACAAATCTAAGCAGCTCAAAGACTTTAATGCCCTAAAATTAATCTAATTCACCGCTAAAAGGGAGCTCATTTTAATCAAATGAGGTACCTTAGAACATAAATATTAATTGATTGACAGAAAATGAGTTCATTTGACATTGGTTTGCTGGTTATAGGTGCTTTTGGTTTTTATAAAGGTTTTAAAAATGGCATTCTTATAGAACTCACTACTTTACTAGCGCTTATTCTTGGGTTTTATGGGGCACAACACCTGTCCTCTTATACGGCTAGAATACTTAATGAACAGTTCCATTGGAATCCAGAAAATTTATACCTCGTGGCTATGGGGCTCACTTTTGTGTGTATTGTGGTGGGGGTCTATTTACTCGGGAAAGCACTTACAAAAGTCGCTTCAATGATTTTATTAGGGGGTATAAACAAAATCTTAGGAGGCATTTTTGGTGTGATTAAAATGGGGGTTATCATGGGTGTTCTTATCGCATATGGACAACAGTATTTTAATTTATTAGACGTCCTTCCTGAATCTATTTTTGAAAACAGTGTGGCTAAAAAGCCCCTTGAAAATTTTGGCCACTTCTTGATTCAAGAAGTTTTTGTGTCAGAAAACCTAAACGCTATTAAGAATTTATTTTCACAGGGCTAATGGGCGCAATAACAAAGCATAACCCAAAAGTGATGCTGCTTAATATTTAAACTTAGCCTATAAATTATTACCTTTAGTTTTTAAAAATAGCACATTTAATAACCAAAAAGTTACAAAAATAACATTATGTCTGTAATTAACATTCAAGCGCAATTAAACCTTTTGGGTCTATCAAAGGAAAATTCAGGAACAAAAATTGGAAATTCCACCATAAAAGGAGGCAGTATAATACCCTCACATTCTCCTGTAGATGGATCACTTATTGGCTCTGTAGACACCACTACTAAAGAAGGTTACCAAGCCGTCATGAAAAGTGCTGAAGAAGCATTTCAAAGCTGGCGCGTGACGCCTGCCCCCCTTAGAGGAGAAATAGTAAGACAATTCGGAGAGCGATTAAGGACGCTAAAAGCCCCTTTGGGTGCGTTGGTGTCCTATGAAATGGGAAAATCCCTCCAAGAAGGATTGGGAGAGGTGCAAGAAATGATTGATATCTGTGATTTTGCTGTTGGATTGTCTAGACAGCTACATGGACTAACCATGCATTCTGAAAGACCTGGCCATAGAATGTATGAACAATACCACCCTTTAGGTATAGTTGGCATTATTTCTGCATTCAATTTCCCAGTAGCAGTTTGGTCCTGGAATACGGCACTGGCAATGATTTGCGGAGATGTATGTGTATGGAAACCCTCAGAAAAAACCCCGCTATGTGGGGTTGCTTGTCAAAAAATATTAGCAGATGTTTTAGAAGAAAATAATATCCATGCCGGGGTATCTAGTCTTATCAATGGAAATTATACTGTAGGAGAATGGATGACGGAAGACCCTAGAATGGCTTTGATCTCTGCTACAGGCTCCATTAGAATGGGAAAAATTGTCGCTCAAAAAGTAGCGGCTAGATTAGGGAAGTCCCTTCTAGAACTGGGCGGGAATAACGCTATTATAGTGACTCCAGATGCAGACCTCAAAATGACCCTGATGGGTGCCGTTTTTGGTGCAGTAGGAACCGCAGGACAAAGGTGTACTTCTACCAGACGTTTGATCGTTCACAGCTCTAAGTACGAGGCAGTAAAAGAAGCCTTGATAAAAGCATATGGCCAACTTAAAATAGGAAACCCATTAGATGCGACCATGCATATGGGCCCTCTAATAGATACAGACTCTGTAAACAACTACCTCAATGCCATTGAAAAAGCGAAAGCTGAGGGCGGTAAAGTCATTGTTTCTGGTGGTGTGCTGGAAGGTGGCGCTTACAGCAGCGGATGCTATGTAAAGCCTGCTATAATAGAAGCAGAAAACCATTTTGACATTGTCCAAGAAGAAACCTTTGCACCTATATTATACCTAATCAAATACGAAGGAGAATTACACAATGCCATTGGTATTCAAAATGGTGTTAAGCAAGGGCTTTCCTCTGCTATTATGACCAATAATTTAAGAGAGGCAGAAGCTTTTTTATCTGTTGCTGGATCTGACTGTGGAATTGCCAATGTAAATATTGGCACCTCTGGCGCTGAAATTGGTGGTGCATTTGGAGGAGAAAAAGAAACTGGAGGAGGGAGAGAGTCTGGATCTGATGCTTGGAAAGTATATATGAGAAGACAAACAAACACCATAAATTATACTGCTGAGCTTCCCTTAGCCCAAGGCATTACTTTTGATCTGTAGGAGATTTCGTTAAGTTTTATCAAATAAAAAAGGGCCCTACAGGCCCTTTTTTATTTGATTTTTTTCTTACAAGACGCCATTTGGCGTCACCCATTTAAAGTGGTGCTGGTCTTCTGGAAATTTCATGCGCTCAGAAATTCTCGTCAGACGGGATGGTAGTTTTACCAAGTAATCACGGGCTTTTTCTGCCTCATCTGAGATGGCTCTAACATTTTCAATATCCCAATAACTATTTAATTTTTCTAAAATATCTATATAATCTTTAGAGGTGTAAACACCCAAACGTTGGGCACAATTGGAGAATACCTCAAAAGCACTACTAGCGGCTCCCCCAGATTCTCTGAGAAAATGAGCAGGCATTACAATTTTCTTCTTCATCATATCTGCAAAAGCCAAAATCATCTGAGAAGGGTCCTGATCCATAATAAGCTTCACAAATTCTCTGTATGCTAAATGATGGCGCATTTCATCTCCTGCAATAATGGCACACATTTTACCTAGTAAATGATTCCCTGTTTTCTTGGCAAACTGCCCCACGCGTTTGTGAGAAATATTAGTAGCTAATTCTTGAAAACTCGTATAAACAAAGTTTTTATATGGATCTCTGTCCGTACCAATATCAAATCCGTCTGCAATCAGGTATTGGGTGCTCTTCTCTACCTCTTTCATATTTACCCTACCAGACAGGTACAGGTACTTATTGAGTACATCTCCATGCCTATTCTCTTCACCGGTCCAATTTCTAATCCATTTGGTCCATCCATTTTTATCTGCGTGTTGGTCTATACCGTCTACATCTAAAAGCCAAGATTCATAAGTTGGTAAAGCTTCTTCTGTAATGGTATCTGCTACCAAAGTAACCCAAAGGTCATAGCCAATTTCCTTAGCTCCCTCCCTAATTTGAGCCGTCTGTTCAAAAAAATCTTCAGACTGTGAGTCTGGAAGAAAATCAGATGGCTGCCATATCTCTTCAATGGGAATTAAGAATTGTTCAATAAAGCCGTCTATTTTAGGCTCTAAAGAACGCATTACTTCTAATCTAATATTGTGTTGTGACATAAAAAAAGAATGTTTTAAAGTAAAGATAAAATTTAAGGGGAGTTTAGTTGCCAATAAGAGCAAAGGATTTTAATAAAAAATAAAGATGTCACAAAATTAATCAAGAATCGTTTCTTCCTAACTCATGGGGATAATACAAATAAACTGCTGCAGACTGCCAAAAATCTTTGGTGTTTATTTCCATAGCAGATAAGGGGCCTTTAAATGCAGCTCCTGTGTCTATATTCCAGACATTGGCATGTTTGGTTGGGACACTTTCTCCTATCTTATCTAAAGAGCTGTGGCCAATAAAGATTTCGCTGTAACACAAAAAGCGTTTGGGATATAAAGGGCTATTTGTAGGAATTCTAGGGTCAAGAGAAATAGCACTTTCCCAAAGAGACCTGTCCCAGTAAAATATTTTTTCAAAATATTCTTTGGCAACCCCTTTTTGATTGGTAAAACCGGCGTGAATGAATAACCTGTTTTTTGAATCTAAATAGTAGGGCATTAAAGCGGTATAAAATGAAATATGGGCCTTTTTCTTGTTCTCAGAAACTTTCTGATAAGCGGCCACTGTAGCTGCACCTCCATGACTAAGCCACAAATCATTTGCAGTCCCGTTAAGCAGCCAATCTAAGGCCAATGAATCATGGTTTCCCATGAGTAGAATGGTATTATAACGGGCTTTTAATTCACAAAGGTAATCTACCGTCTCAACGGGCTCAGACCAACCATCTACATAATCTCCTAAAAAAATTAATCGATCCTCAGGGGCTAAAGAAAGTTTTTCTATCAGGGCTTTTAAAGCCAAATAACCTCCATGAATATCCCCTATAACATATTCTTTCATGTTGTTTTTAAAACAAAGATACATTGGTAAAAAACGTCTAAACCCATAATAGTTTGTGTTTTTTACGACTTTATTTTTGAAGGATAGGCTTTTCATTGTATTTTGCCCTAATATTAAGGTGTTATACACCGCTTATTTTTAAGTTATTATGCCCATTAAAAAAGTTTTCTGTATTGGTGAATTACTCATAGACTTTGTTGCTGAAAATCAAGGAAGTGATTTAAAAAAAGCACAGACTTTCACAAAGAAAGCGGGTGGAGCTCCAGCAAACGTAGCCTGTGCAATAAACAAACTAGGGGGATACGCGGCCTTTATTGGTTGCTTAGGCAATGACGCTTTTGGAGACTTTTTATGGAAAACCTTGGAGGAACACGAGATAGACTTAAGTCTCACCCAACGGACAGATACTTTTACAACACTAGCATTTGTTTCTATTGACACTGATGGCGAAAGAGACTTTGTTTTTAGTAGGGGGGCTGACAAGGAATTGCAATACCAAAGCAATATAAAACATCTTTTTAACCAACAAATGGTGCACTTTGGAGCAGCTACTTCTTTTTTAGGGGGTGCTTTAGAGGAATCTTACGGACACTACCTGTTTGACGCCCTTACGCAAGACGCCTTCATTAGTTTTGACCCTAATTTCAGAACGGATTTATGGAAAAATAATGCAGCTACCTTTATAAAAAAATGCCTGCCGTTTATAGAAAAATCACACCTCTGCAAGTTCAGTGAGGAAGAAGCAAAATTGCTCTCTGGGAAAGAACATTTGGAGGAAGCTTGTACTGTACTTCACGAATTAGGAGCCCCTATTATTTGTATCACTATGGGTGCCAGAGGGACTTTAGTAAGCACGCCTGAATCTAAAAAACAAATTGAGAGCACTGCAGTAATTCCAGTAGACACCACAGGTGCTGGAGACGCTTTCATTGGAAGTTTATTGTCGCAAATTTCTAAGCTAGATTTTTCCCCAATCGAATTATCTTCCCAATTGGACCTGCTTTACAACATGGTGGCAAAAGCCAATAAAGTAGGTGCGCTCACCACAACTAAGTATGGTGCAATAGCAGCTATTCCTGCCCAAAATGAAGTTTAATTGTATTTTACCTTTCTAATGATTCTCTGGGCTTCTTTAAGTTTGGCGTAAGAAGTAATATAAGTCCCTTTTAAAAAGGGTTTTATTTTTTCTAAAAGTACTTTTGCGTCTAAAAAACCGTTTAAATAACACAGTAGAAGGGTTTGGGGGAGTGCGTCTATTTCTATGCATTCTTCTTGACTAAACACCCCATAATTTTCGAGCTTTTCTACAAGATATTTACTGTTATTAAATACATGGTGCAAGAGTTTTAAATCGAAAAGAGGCGGAGCGAACATCAATACTGTATCTATGCTATAGGTGCCATTGTCTTCGAAAATTATTTGAGTTTTCTCAAGCGGATAATGCATTATATCTGTGCCCAATCCCAAACTGACATATTCCACAATGGTAAATGAATTATTGTCAAAATCAATCATCACCTCATCTAAATCTGAATAGAAAAGTTTTACTTGTTCCGTAATTAATTCAATGTCTACCCTAGAAAAATAAGTGTTCCCCTTTTGTTTTTTTGAAATTCCTGCCCAACAAACCACAAACTGATCCTTAAAAACCCTGTAATGACATTTGAGGTCTTTGTGCCTGTTGTTAATAAAATCTATGACCCCATCTAGGGTTAGTTTAATGTTATTTTGAGCACTTAATTCTATAGCAGCTACAGCTGCTGCATTGAAGTCTAATAAATTAACGCCGGTGTCTTTTGGTAAGCTAATACTGCCTTCTCTTATAAAAACAGTGCCTCCGTAATATTTCCAAATGTTTTTTCTCAAGCTGCATACTTTTCCAGAAGAGCCAATAGTGACTAAACCAATAACCTTTCCTGCTTCTAAATCTGGAAAATGGATGTTTTCATAAGAAATAACAGGCGCATTATTAAGGTATGCATTGACCAAGTTTTGAATTTTTGAATCGTCAAAAAAGTCAACACCAACAATGAGATTCTCTGCATCTGAAACACCAATAACAATAAAAGACCTGTTTTTTGGATTGCTATTGGCCAGAGCACAGACATGCTTTAAAAACTTGGCTTTACCCTCTTTTGAGCCAATGTTAATACACCGCTTTTTGTCATAAAAACTGTTCTCCCCATTATGGGAAAGTAGGCTTTTAACCAAAAGACGTTTATTGATCATTGTTGAATTATTTCTTCATTAATTCCCTTTAAAGAGCGTAGTGCTGTTTGCCTGAGCAGTAGGCATAACAATTAAATCTGCTATATTCACATGGTAGGGTCTTGAAATTACAAACCCTATCACATCTGCAATATCACTGGCCTGTAATGGAGCAAAGCCTTTATACACCTGAGCGGCCCTGTCTTGGTCTCCTTTAAAACGAACTTCACTAAAGGAAGTTTCTACAAGTCCCGGATGTATGGCACCCACTTTTATGCCTGTTCCGTTCAGGTCTATCCTCATGGCATTATTAATGGCGTCTACAGCGTGTTTAGAAGCACAATAAACATTGCCTTTGGGATAAACTTCTTTTCCTGCAGTAGATCCAATATGAATAATATGGCCTTTTTTTCTCGTGAGCATACCTGGCAAAATTGCTTTTGTCACATAGAGCAATCCTTTAACATTAATATCTAACATGGCATCCCAATCCTCTAGTGAAGCGTCTTGGAATAAATCTAAACCATGGGCATTACCTGCATTATTTACCAACACATCTATCTCATTAAATGGCTCCTTCAAAGAGGCAATGGCATCTAATACAGCTGTTTTATTTACTACGTCAAATAAAAGCGTTTGAACAAGGGTCTTTTTGGCTAAATCTAGGGCTACTTCATTCAAGCGTACCGCGTTCCTCCCACATAAAACAAGCTGGTAACCCATTTCTGCTAAATGTACTGCAGTCGCTTTTCCAATTCCACTACTCGCGCCTGTAATCAGAGCTGTTTTCTTTTCTGTACTCATCTGTTGTTTTTGCTATTTTATTGCTGTTTTATTGCTGTTTTATTTGTGTGCTTATGTGTTTTTCCCTGCACCCATATGGTTTCTCTTTACCCATATGTTTCCTCTTTACCCACATGTTTTTTCCTGCACTCATATGTTTTTCCCTGCACCCTTATATTTTTTTTTAAGGAATATCATGCCCTCTAAAGGCAGCTAAAAGATAAAACCAATCTTCTATCTCAAAATCTATATTCATGGCACTAAGTGCATTTTTATAGCGTTCAACCTTTGTAGTTCCAATCACCGGATGTATTGCTGCTGGGTGTTTCAATAGCCAAGCCAACAAAATAGCGTCTCTAGTAAGCGCATATTTTTTTTCCATTTCCTCAAAAGCTTTTTCCAAAGCTAATGGAAGGGATTTATTTGATAAAATTCCTCCCAAAGGCGCCCAGGCCATAGGCGTAATCTGATGCATTAGACAATGGTCTAATGCGCCATTAAAAAATGGATCACTGGCCTTGAGTGAAATTTCCATTTGATTCGCGCTAACCTTAAGTTTCTGTTGTATTATAGTGGTCTGAGAAGGAGTGAAATTAGACAGCCCAAAAGACTTAATATAGCCTTTATCTAAAAGTGTTTGAATCGCCTGTTGAATTTCAATTGGATCCATTAAAGGACTGGGTCTGTGAAGTAATAAAAGATCTAAATAATCTGTTTGTAATTCTTCCAAGGAGCGTTGGACACTGTTCAAAATATACTGATAGGTATAATTATAGTGATTGGTCACCGTGCCTCTTGATTTATTGGCAAGCGCAATACCACATTTACTAATAAACTGTACAGATTCTCTTGAAAGTCCACTTGCTTTAAAACCCGTTCCAAAGGCAGTTTCTGTGGTGTAATCCCCGTATATATCTGCATGGTCAAAAGTAGTCAGTCCCAATTTAAAAGCGGCTTCTATGCGAGTTGAAACTTCCTTTGTAGATAGAGATGCACCCCAGCTACCCCAATTCATAGTACCTACAATGATCTGAGAATATTCAGGAGAATTCAGTGATGTTGTCATGTTTAATTAATTTTAATCCTGGGTTTTTATTCCATTGCTTTATCCTTTGAGGTAAAACAAAGATTGAAATTAGGCATAAATTCCTTAAAAACTTCATAAAAATATGGGGTTTAGTCATTTTTTAACGCTGTATTAACAAGAGGTCTGTGAATAAATTTTTTAATTGCAACGCTGTAATTAAATTGCAGATACAAACACAGTAAATTATCTAAACACTATGGAAGAAAAGAGTTCGATAGACATGGCGGCTATTAATGAAAAAATAGTCAATGAGAGTGGTTTTATAGACGCGTTACAATTTGAAATGAACAAAGTAATTGTAGGTCAAAAGCACATGGTAGAAAGGCTGCTGATTGGCTTATTAGGTCAAGGACATATTTTGTTAGAGGGAGTCCCTGGTTTGGCTAAAACTTTGGCTATAAATACTTTGGCAAAAGCAGTGAAGGGAAGTTTTAGTAGAATTCAATTCACACCAGATTTACTTCCTGCTGACGTTGTTGGTACCATGATTTTCAACATGAAAGAAAATGATTTTTCTATTAAGAAAGGTCCAATTTTTGCCAATTTTGTTTTGGCAGATGAAATTAATAGAGCCCCTGCTAAAGTGCAATCTGCCTTGCTAGAAGCCATGCAAGAAAAACAAGTTACTATTGGAGATGAAACCTTTATCTTAGACAAGCCTTTCTTGGTTTTGGCCACACAAAACCCTGTAGAACAAGAGGGTACTTACCCCCTTCCAGAAGCGCAAGTAGATCGATTTATGCTAAAAACTGTGATTACTTACCCCAAGATGTCTGAGGAGCAATTGGTCATGAGGCAAGCCATGAGTCAGGCCTACGAAAAAGTAAATCCTGTCGTAACAGTAAAACAGATATTATCTGCCCAAGCAGCTGTTCGTGAAGTATATATGGATGAGAAAATTGAGAAGTATATATTAGATCTTATTTTTGCCACCCGTTTTCCTGAAAAATACAATTTAGAAAGTCTCAAGCCATTAATTAGTTTTGGTGCATCTCCAAGGGGAAGTATTAACCTGGCTATGGCAGCAAAGTGCTATGCCTTTATTAAAAGAAGGGGGTATGTGATACCAGAAGATGTTAGGGCTGTAGTTCACGACGTATTAAGGCATAGAATTGGAATTACTTATGAGGCAGAAGCAGAAAATGTAACCTCAGAAGATTTAATCAATACCATTGTAAACGAAATAGAAGTGCCATAAAGTATTGGAAAATAACGCTTAATATTCCAAATACTATTTCAATTCATTTATGGAAACTAAAGACCTTTTAAAAAAAGTAAGGAAAATAGAGATAAAGACCAGAAGGCTTTCTGACCATATTTTTGGCGGAGAGTACCACTCTACTTTTAAAGGCCGTGGTATGACTTTTTCAGAAGTTCGCCAATACCAATTTGGAGACGATGTTAGGGCCATAGATTGGAATGTGACTGCAAGACAAAACGAGCCTTATATTAAAGTTTTTGAAGAGGAAAGAGAGCTCACCTTAATGATGGTTGTAGATGTTAGTGGGTCTGGTTTGTTTGGAACAACCACCGCTTTTAAGAAAGACCTATTAATAGAAATTACTGCGACCCTTGCTTTTTCTGCTTTGCAGAATAATGACAAAGTAGGGGTATTACTTTTTACAGATCAAATAGAGTTATTTATTCCTCCTAAGAAAGGGAAAAGCCATATTCTTAGAATTATTAGAGAACTTTTAGAGTTTAAACCAAAAAGTCAAAAAACAGATTTATCCTTTGCATTAAAATACCTTGGGAATGTACTCAAGAAAAAGGCCATTGTTTTTGTGCTTTCTGATTTTATTTCAGAAGAATACCTTCAAAGTTTAAGGATTGTAGGCAAAAAACATGATCTTACCGGTATTCGTATATATGATCCTAAAGAGGAACAAATTCCAAACCTTGGCTTTGTTCCTATTTTAGATGCAGAAACAGGTAAAATTGAAACAGTTGCTACCCAATCAAAAAAGGTGAGAAACGCCTACGAAAACTATCAAAGAGAACGTAAAGAATACTTTGAAGAAAGTTTTAGAAAATCTGGTTGCGGGCAAATTAGCTGTAGGGTAGATGAGAGTTATGTGAAAAAATTATTGGGCTACTTTAAACAAAGGGGGAGATAATATGACACAGACATTCAACAATATTAAAACTATACCCAAAATTAAAAGTGTGACAAAAACACTTTTACTTCTGCTGATTTTGAGCTGCGGCACCTCATTTTCTCAAGAACAAAAAGTCCTTTTCAACCCTGTTGCAGTTATTGATAGTACTGAAATTAAAATTGGTGCACAAATAACGCTCAGTATAGCTGTTTCTGTTGGCCCAACAGACTTGGTGGATTTTCCTACGGAAGCACAATCATTCGCTCCATTAGAATTGGTTTCCGCTTCAGAAGTAGACTCCCTTGAATACCAAGGAAAATTACAGCTGCTTAAAAAATACACTTTAACACAATTTGACTCTGGATCATATACTATTCCAAAGCAACTGGTTTTAGTCAATAATCAAGCCTATTTCACTACTCCTTTAAAGCTTAAGGTATTAGACGTTCCAGTAGACACCCTCAAACAAAATTTATACGATATTAAACCTTTGGCTTCCGTAGAAAAAATAGCTACTTACGAATGGTTCTGGCAATTGCTGTTTATTTTATTGAGTTTAGGTGCCTTAATCTTTGCTTATTTGAGAAGGCTTAAGAAAAAACGCGCCGCAGCAGAGCGGGAACTCCCGCCCTATGACAAAGCGCTTTTGGCCCTAGACCAGCTAGAAAATTCTCAGTATTTAATCAAAGAAGAATACAAAGCTTATTACAGTGAACTCACTAATATTGTTAGGGGTTACCTAGAAGAAGAGGTACATATTGCCGCATTAGAAAGTACTACAGACCAGCTCATTGAACGGTTGGAGCTGCTCAGGGATTCGGGAACACTTACCCTTGAACAAGAAACAATTACGCAGTTCAAACAGATTCTACAAACGGCCGATCTTGTTAAATTTGCAAAATCTACACCAGAAATGAAGGCTGCAGAACAAGACAGAAGCAAATTGAAACAAATTGTTGTAAAAACAAAAGCTTCTATTGCACCGCCTACAGAAGAAGAGCTGGCTATAATTGCAGCAAGTGAGTCCGCAAAAAAAGCAAATGAAATAAATAAGTCTAGAAAAAGAAAAGTGGTTCTAGCCGCTGCTATTTTACTATCTCTGTGCTTTGCTGCTGTTGGTTATTACGGCCCTCAAAACTTATGGGATACGGCCCTTAGAAACCCAACCAAAATTCTACTAGAAAAAGATTGGATAAATAGCGAATACGGTGTGCCTGCTATTGTCATAGAAACCCCAGAGGCACTAGAACGCTCTTTAGATGTTGTATTGAATTCAGGGGAGAAATCCGTGCAGCAATTTTACTACAAACATCCTAAAGGGGTGCTTTTTTTGGATATAGAAACAAAAATGTTAGTTTCTGACAAAGCACCCGATTTTAACGCACTAACAGAACAGGGACTTAAAAACCTTGAATCCTTAGGCGCTAAAAATATCATCACAAAACAGGAAAATTTCGAAGCTCAAGAAGGTGTCAAGGGGATTAAAACTTTTGGAACCGCAGACTTTGCTTTAGATGGCGACAAATCACTTACAAAAGAAGACTATATTTTACTCTACTTTGGCGGTAAAGGATTTGTACAGTCTATTGGAATGCGATGGATTGACAAAGATGAATACGCGGAACAGATTTCGCAAAAAATTATGGAAAGTATTGCTTTTGAAAAAATAGCCTTGCCCCAAAATCCTAAATAATTAGCTTAAAAGAACTTTTTAATATGTTTCAAAATCCCTTTGCAAATCCAGAATTTTTATGGCTCTTATTAGTCATTCCATTGTTGGTGGCATGGCAGTTATTGAAGCAAAAAAAATCACTAGTGCCACTTAAAATGCCTAGTACAAAAGGTTTTAACAACAGTATTTACAACCGCTTAAAACCCATGCTTTTTATATTGAGATTATTGTCAATAAGCGCTTTAATTATTGGCCTTGCTAGGCCTCAAAATAGTTCAGAAAACACAAAAACTGAAACCACAAAGGGAATAGACATAGTTATGGCCATAGATGTGTCTTCTAGTATGTTGGCAAAGGATTTAAGTCCAAATAGATTGGTTGCATTAAAAGAAGTGGCGTCTAATTTTATAAAAGACCGGCCCAATGACAGAATTGGACTAGTTGTTTATGCAGGAGAAAGCTACACAAAGACCCCTATTACTTCAGACAAAAGATTGGTTTTAGAAGCATTAAAAGAGATTAAATACGGAGCATTAACTGACGGAACTGCTATTGGGATGGGTTTAGCCACCTCAGTGAATAGGTTAAAAGACAGTAAAGCATTGAGTAAAGTGATTATATTGTTAACAGATGGTGTAAATAACGCGGGGTTTATTGAACCTGCCACTGCAGCAGAATTAGCGGTTGAATATGATATTAAAACCTATACCATTGGACTTGGAACTAACGGCAATGCACTTTCCCCTATTGCTTACAACCCAGATGGGAGTTTTAGGTACGGAATGGCAGAGGTTCAAATAGATGAAGCTTTATTAGAGCAAATAGCCACATTGACAGGAGGTAAATATTTTAGAGCAACAGATAACAAAAAATTAGAAGCTATTTACAATGAAATTAATAGCTTAGAAAAAACAGAAGTAGCCACTTTTAAATTCTATGCTTATGAAGAAAAATTCAGGCCCTGGGCAATTGCTGGACTTGTCTTTTTCCTGTTAGAATGGGCACTCAAAAATACGCTGTTTAAAAGTTTTATTTAAAAAAAACATGATTCAATTCGATCAGAAAATATATTTTTATGCCTTGCTGCTATTGCCCATAATGCTATTGGTGTTTTTGGGGGTACAGCTTTGGAAAAAAAAGACCCAAAGGAGTTTTTCAGATGGGCTTCTCCTAAATAGATTGGCCCCAAAAAAGTCAGCCTTTAAAGCGCCCCTTAAATTTTCCTTACAACTTCTTGGTGTCGCGGCAATTGTGATTGCCTTAGTGAATCCAAAGGCTGGAACAAAGCTAGAGACCGTAAAAAGAGAGGGAGTAGACATTGTATTCGCTGTAGACGTCTCCAAAAGTATGTTGGCAGAAGACATTGCGCCCAACAGAATGGAAAAAGCCAAGCGCCTGGTTTCAGAGATAATCAATGAACTGGCCAGTGATCGTATTGGAATAATTGCATATGCCGCTCAGGCATATCCCCAGTTACCTATCACGACAGATTTTGGCGCAGCAAAAATGTTTCTTCAAGGGATGAATACAGACATGCTTTCTTCGCAAGGAACTGCCATTTCAGATGCTATTGAACTGGCTACTACTTATTACAACGATGCAGCTCAAACAAACAGGGTGCTTTTTATAGTCTCTGATGGAGAAGATCATTCAGAAGGTGGAGCCGTTAATGCAGTATCAAAAGCGACTGAAGCAGGGATTAAAATATTCACTATTGGTGTTGGAACAGAAAAAGGAGCCCCTATACCAATCAAGAAAAAAGGCATTGTAGAAAGTCTGAAAAGAGATGCGGAAGGGGAAGTTGTTATCACAAAAAGAAATACAGAAACATTGTTTGAAATAGCCTCAGAGGGAAATGGCATCTATATAGATGGAGAAAATACGGCTTCAGCAGTAGCGATCATAAAAGAGCAGTTAAATCAAATGGATAAAATGGCTTTTGAAGCAAAGCAATTCTCAGATTATAAAGACCAATTTCAATGGTTTTTAGGCCTGGGCATTTTAATGTTTTTTTTAGATCAAATTATTTGGGAAGGAAAAACAGGGTGGATTTCAAAATTAAATTTATTTAATGAAAAAGAAGATGAGACAGCAGCTTAATAAATTAGGGCTCTTTGGATGTTTAATTCTTGGATTAAGCGCCTATTCACAGGAAGGCAAACAAGATTTATCTGGGACACCCCTTGAAAACAAGAAGGAAGTGGCGGCAAAACCTATAGACACTAAAAAGGTCATAGAGGCACAAAACCTTACTTATAAAGGAAATGAATCCTTATCCAATAATGCGTTTGTAGCTGCTGAAAAATCCTATAGAACAGCGATTGGAATTAATCCTGAAGACGCAACACCTGCCTATAATTTAGGAAGTGCTCTCTACCAAAAAGAGGCTTTTGAAGAAGCCTTAACCCCATTAAAAAAAGCGGTTATTGCAGGAAAAAACAAGCAGGAAAAACACACTGCGCTTCACAACTTAGGAAATACTTTCATGAAAAATAAAAGCTATGAAAAAGCTGTGGAAACCTATAAAGAAGCCTTGAGAAATGAACCAACAGACAACGAGACACGGTATAATTTAGCCATTGCCAAAGAAATGCTCAAAAAGGAAAAACAAGAGCAAGATAAGGACCAGGACAATAAAGATCAAAAAGACCAAGATAAAAAAGACCAGGAAGACCAAGAAAATAAAGACAATAAAGATCAGGAAGGGGATCAGAAAAAAGATCCAAACGGCGATCCTGATAAAGGAGACGGTGAAAAAAAAGACGAAGATTCCGCACCAAAAGACCCTGAAAAAGAAGAACAGAAAAAAGGGGATGGTGAAGATAAAAAAGAAACCCCTCAAAAACCCAAAGAAGACCAAGGGAAACCAGAGGAACGCAAAAGTCAGCTCTCCCCACAACAAATTCAAAACTTGCTAGATGCCATGCAGAACGCAGAGAAAAAATCTCAAGAAAAACTGGAGGGTAAAAAAGTGAAAGGGGCTCCTGTAAAAACTAAAAAAGATTGGTAATGTCCTTAATTGCAAAAACATATTTGTTTCTTTTACTAGGTATAACCACCATCTTTGGAGGAGATTCATGGCGAGAAAAACAAGAGCCTGTAAGCTTTAAAATGGTGCTGAGTAAAAGCAGCATGGGTATAAACGAACGCATTCGAGTAGATTTTGTAATGAACAAAGATGGAGACAACTTTGTCCCGCCATCTTTTGAAGGTTTTAAGGTAGTCATGGGGCCTTCTCAAGCCATAAGTTCATCTTGGGTAAACGGTGTAAGGAGTTTTTCAAAAACTTTTTCATACACCATTGCACCCACTAGAAAAGGAAATTTAACCATTGCACAAGCTCAAATAGAAATAGACGGAACTAGCTATAAAACATCTGCTCAAAAAGTGACTGTAACAGATGCGGTCAAAAAGCCAAGTGAAGACATGACGGCAGAAGATGTAGCCAATGAAAACCTATATCTAGTAGCAGAGGTCTCTAAAACCAATCCTTACCTTAATGAGATGGTCACCGTGATTTACAAACTATATGTAGGTGCAGATATCAGTGTGACAAACTTTAGACCCATAGACAACCCCACCTTTAATAACTTTTGGAACCAAGACATTCCTGTCACTCAGTACACCTTTCAATCTGGAACATACAACGGAAAGCCTATGCAATATGTAGCCCTTAAAAAGGTGGTATTGTATCCTCAAAAAACAGGAGAACTTCAATTAGAACCCTTGGCTTTAGATGTCACCGCAGAGGTGCCCACCAACAGAAGGGACTTCTTCGGGGGAAGACTGTATGCGCAAACCAATAAAACGGTTACAGCTGGGAATAGAACCATACAGGTAAAACCCTTGCCTGAAGCAGGTAAACCGGCTTCGTTTAGTGGGGCGGTAGGAAAATTTGATTTTTTTGTAAGAACTTCTAAAAACATATTGAATGCCAATGAATCTCTTCAGGCTGTGGTAGAAGTGAATGGAAATGGAAACTTAAAATTATTTAAAGTGCCTGAACTTAAACTTCCAGCGGCACTAGAAGTATATGAACCAGAATTTGAAGAGAAAATTACAACGAATTTATCAGGGATGCGAGGTAAAATCAGTAATAGCTATACCGTAGTACCTGCATACAAAGGAAAATACCCTATTCCTTCTGTCGCTTTTAGTTATTTTGATCCTTCTTTGGAAAAATACATTACCCTAGATGCTACGCCAGTAGTTGTTAATGTTATTGAGGGTCCTACGTACAATGAAAACCCCAAAAATGAAAATAATACGGTGACTACTGCAACCAAACAAGCCGTAGCAGAAAACAATGCCTTTGGGTTTATTAAAACAAAAACAACGCTAGTTCCATTAGTACAAAGCGCATTCTTTAACGGCAAAACTTTTTGGTTGTTATACATACTCCCTTTCGCTTTACTACTACTAACGGTATTAACACACCGATTCATCACAACTAAAAAAACGGACCAAGCGTCTGCTTTGAGCAAGAGATCACAACGATTGGCTAAAAAATTCCTCTCAGAAGCCAAAGGAAAAAAAGCAAACAAAGACGCTTTTTATGTAGCCCTTGAAAAAGGATTACAGCTCTACCTAAAAGGAAAATTAAAATTAGGCAATGCAGATTTTAACAAAGAAAATATCTATAATATTTTTAACAAAAAATCTATTTCAAAAGAAACCACAGGCCTATTAATTACATTATTAGAGCATTGTGAAGCCGCAAGATACAGCCCTTTTACAGCCGTTGAAATTGAAGCAGACTATCTAAATGCAATAAGCGCAATAAGCCAATTAGATACACAGTTATAATGGTAAAATTATGGTTCACGATGAAAAAAAACACCTCTATGAAGCCTAATTACAAATCAAATGCCTCTAGACATACACTTAAAGCACACACTAATTGGCTTGTGTTCTTTTGGCTTTTCACCCTAGTCACTATGTTTCCTGTGGCAGCACAAAATGACACACAAAATAGTTTATTAGAAGGCACAACCGAAAAAAACCAGGAGGTCAAAAATGAAGGAATTGTAAATAAATACAGCCAAGAAACTGCTTTTTTTAATGCCGCTACCCAAGCCTATAACGAATCTAATTTTCAACTAGCCATAGATTATTATGAAAAAATAATTGCTGCTGGTTACCACAGTGCAGAATTGTATTACAACCTAGGGAATGTGTATTACAAACAAAATGACATAGCGTCAAGCATCTATTATTTTGAAAAATCTCTTCTGCTAAACCCAAATGACCAAGAAGTGATTAAAAACTTGGGGTTTGCCCAAAAAATGACCATAGATGCCATTCCTTCTAAAGAAGTCAATGGTATTGGAAAAGCCTATTTAAAACTTATTAAGTCCCAAAGTGAAAATCAATGGGGGTTTTTCTGTATCCTTTTGGCCTGTATTTCTGTAACACTTTATTTATTGTACTATTTCGCCAATACCTCTATGGCTAAAAGATTTTTCTTTACCACCTCTATTCTAATGGTTCTATTGAGTGGATTGGCTTACCTAAATGCTTCCTTAGTTGAAAAAGCATCCAAAAAAGACAATCCAGCAATTGTTTTTGAAACAGCTAAAGTACTTTCTGAGCCAAATTCAAACGGTATTGAGGCCTTTGAATTACACCAAGGCACTAAGGTTCAAGTTTTAGAAGGTTTTTCAAATTGGTATAAAATTCAAATTGCAGATGGTCAAATTGGCTGGCTATTACAAAACCAAATTAGGCCCTTAAAAGAATAATACTTTGTTTTATTTTTTTCATCTTTGTAGAAATGTGGTGTAAACAAAATATTAAAATTTGGGTAATTGGAGCATTGTTCTTATGGCTTTTAAGTGCACTTATGCCTGCTGTTTCTGTTTATATTTTTCAAGAAGCTGATCAAATCTCAATGACTGGAACTCTGGAAGAAGAACAACAACAAGAAGAAAAAAAAGAAGAAAATAAAAAAGAATGGATCTGCTATTATATATTGATTAACCCTACTACAATAACCGCTGCTTCATTGACCCATAGTTCAGTAGTGAAAAAAACCTATAATAGCCCTGCAAATGTAGTTGTGCTTCCCCCTCCAGAGCTAGTATAATACCTCCACAATAACAACTAAACTATTTACTTTTTTTACACCCTATCCCATTAAGGAAATGGGGGTATGTATTATAAAACAACAACAACTTATGTTTAAAAATATCAAACAAGACATACCTGCGAGTATTGTCGTATTCTTCGTTGCGCTCCCACTTTGTTTGGGTATTGCGCTGGCGAGTGGAGCCCCACTTTTTTCAGGTCTTATCGCTGGAATTGTAGGGGGAATCTTAGTGGGATTCTTAAGCGGCTCAGAAATTGGCGTTTCAGGTCCAGCAGCTGGACTAGCTGCCATAGTACTTACAGCAATTGGCACCCTAGGAGGCTTTGAGAATTTCTTATTAGCCGTTGTACTCGGTGGCGCCATTCAAATTGTCTTTGGCTTATTAAAAGCTGGAGTGATCGGGTATTACTTTCCTTCTTCTGTGATTAAAGGAATGCTTACTGGAATAGGAATCATTATCATCCTAAAGCAAATTCCACACTTCTTTGGTTATGACGCAGATCCAGAAGGTGATTTTGCTTTCATGCAAATAGACGGGCAAAACACTTTTTCTGAAATATTAGCACCCTTAAACGGTATTCAGACAGGTCCAACAATTGTCGCTGTAATAGGTTTAGGCGTTTTACTTCTTTGGGATAAAATACTCTCTAAAAAAGGAAAAATATTCACCCTAATACAAGGCCCTTTAGTGGCGGTAGTCATTGGTATTATTTACTTTGTTGTAACCAAAGACAATCAGGCGTTATCTATTAATGCCAGTCATTTGGTTCAAGTACCTGTACCAGAAGATTTGGCCTCATTTAAAGCCCAATTTACAAGCCCTAATTTTTCTGGCATTGGAAACCCAGAGGTTTGGGTAGTGGCATTTACTATTGCTTTAGTAGCCAGTTTAGAAACCTTACTGTGTGTAGAGGCCACTGACAAATTAGATCCAGATAAAAGGGTTACCCCAACCAATCGTGAATTATTGGCTCAGGGTGCTGGAAATATGTTTTCTGGGCTTATTGGGGGGCTTCCTGTAACACAGGTCATTGTAAGGAGTTCTGCCAATATTCAATCTGGTGGTAAGAGTAAATTAGCGGCAATTTTACATGGCTTTTTATTGCTTATATCGGTAATGATCATTCCTAAATTACTCAATATGATCCCCCTATCTGTATTGGCTTCCATATTATTCATCGTAGGGTACAAGCTAGCAAAACCCGCATTATTTAAAAAAATGTACCTTTTAGGATGGAAACAATTTGTGCCATTTATAGTGACTGTAATGGGTATTATTTTTACAGATTTACTCATTGGAATTGCTTTGGGCCTCGCCGTAGGTATTGTGGTTGTTTTGGTTAAAAGTTTTCAAAACTCTCACTTTTTGCACATTGAAGACAACAGCAATGGAAAACATAAAATCAAAATGACTTTGGCAGAAGAAGTTACCTTCTTTAACAAAGGGGCCATTTTAAAAGAATTGGACCAACTGCCTCCAAACAGCCACCTAGAATTAGACGTCAGGAAGACCCGTTTCCTAGATTATGATATTATTGAAATCTTAGAAGACTTTACGGAAAAAGCTGTTCTGAGAAATATAGATATTACATTGGTTTCAGAAAGCGAAACAGTATCTAACCCACAGAGTTTTGTTGCATTTTTTAACCTAAGCCCCAAAAAGGCATAACTAAAACACATCCTATGAAACTAGATAAAGTATTTAAAAATAATGAGGCTTGGATTAAAGACAAACTCAGCACAGATGAGCGCTATTTTGAGGAATTGGGTAAAGGACAAAGTCCAGAATTACTCTACATAGGTTGTTCAGACAGTCGTGTCACTGCAGAAGACCTTATGGGCTTAGGCCCAGGGGAAGTTTTTGTGCACAGAAATATTGCCAATATGGTGATTAGTATTGACCTCAACGTCATGTCGGTTGTCAATTACGCTGTAGACCATTTAAAAGTAAACCACGTAGTGGTTTGTGGCCATTATGCTTGTGGCGGGGTCAAAGCAGCCATGCAATCTGCAGACCTAGGAATTTTAAATCCATGGCTCAGAAATATAAGAGATGTGTACAGAATTCACAGAAATGAACTAGAAGCTATAACAGATGAAGACAAGCGATACGATCGTTTGGTAGAACTCAATGTACAGGAGCAGTGCGTTAACTTGATCAAGACAGCTGCAGTACAAAAAGCAGCTAGAGATAGAGGTTTAAAAGTACACGGATGGGTATTTGACGTTCATACAGGAAAGCTCATAGACCTCAAAATAGACTTTGAGGGAATTTTAAAGAACATCATGGAAATATACCATTTAGATTAAACAAAAAAACTGCGTGTTGTATTAATAGCCATCGCTTTGCGATGGCTATTTTTTTTATTGTCTTGAATACCACAAGGGTTTTCAAAAATAAAACCCATTTGATTGGCTAGAAAATCTTAAATTTGTCCCTTAATCTTAAGCGCCTAAAAAGCCTGAAGAAATAGTACATGATAGACCAATTAGAAAAATACATAGAAAGGGTAAAAGCGTTTGAATCAAAAGATCCAGGGGCTATTGAAGCATTTAGAATAGAGTTCTTGGGGAAAAAAGGGGTCTTGACAGACCTTTTTACAGCCTTCAAATCTGTTCCAAACGAAGAAAAAAAAGTGTTTGGTCAAAAGCTCAATGAATTAAAAATTGCTGCTACAGAAAAGATCAGTACCCTTAAAGAAGCTATAGAGGAAACAGCTACTGTCTCAGGTCTGTACGGAGACTTAACCAGGCCTGGAAGCCCCCTTGAAATAGGTTCTAGACACCCAATTTCTATTGTAAAGAATCAAATAATTGATATTTTTTCTCGTATTGGATTTAATGTGTCTGAAGGTCCAGAAATGGAAGATGATTGGCATAATTTCACTGCCTTAAACCTGCCCGAATACCATCCAGCAAGAGACATGCAGGACACCTTTTTCATTCAAACAGATCCAGATATTCTCCTTAGAACACACACTTCTTCTGTTCAGGTACGGTATATGGAAAACAATAAACCTCCTATTAGAACAATCTCTCCAGGAAGGGTCTTTAGAAATGAAGCCATCTCTGCCAGATCCCACTGTTTCTTTCATCAGGTAGAGGGCTTGTATATAGACAAAGACGTCTCTTTTGCAGACTTAAAGCAAACCTTACAATACTTTACAGAATCCTTATTTGGCAAATCTAAAATTAGGCTCAGACCCTCTTACTTTCCTTTTACTGAACCCAGTGCAGAGGTTGACGTTTATTGGGGTTTAGAGACAGAAACAGATTATAAAATGACCAAAGGAACCGGTTGGCTAGAAATTATGGGCTGTGGAATGGTAGATCCTAATGTACTTAAAAACTGTGGGATTGATCCAGAAGAGTATTCTGGTTTTGCCTTTGGAATGGGGATAGACAGAATTGCCTTATTACTACACCAAATATCTGACATTAGATTACTCAGTGAAAATGACATTCGTTTTCTCTCCCAATTCAAGGGTAGTTTTTAAAGTAAAAAACTATTCGCCCCAATCCTTAAAAGGAAATTGGCTTAGAGATGCATTGTAATATTTCTTGTCACCTGTAACCTCTGCGCCCAACCAAGCTGGTTTTTCAAAAACCTGATCGGGATCAGACAATTCTACCTCTGCTATTATAAGGCCTAGATTGCGTCCATAAAAAACATCTACCTCAAAATGGATTGTTCCTATTGGGACCACATATCTGGTCTTTTCTATAGTACCTGGCAAACAAAGTTTAAACAGTGCTTCTGCAGCTTCTTTTGATAAAGTGTTTTCCCATTCAAATCTAGAAATACCGCCATCTGTAGAAATACCTTTAACGGTTATAAATCCAAGGTGCTCCTCTACCCTAATACGAACTGTTCTGTTGGGATCTGTAGACAAAAAACCCTGCTTAATAGTTCTACTAGTCACAGCTTCATTTTCAAACCTATGGTCTTTAACTAAAAATTTACGTTCTATTTCAATCATGGAATGTGGTATAAAAAAGGGCCTATCTAAAGCTCATAAAACACAGAAGACAAATAGCTAAAAAAGCATTAATTAAATAAAAAAACGCTTAAAATGCGCTATATAGAGCTAAAAAGATTGAAAAATGATTAATAATTGGCTATTTCTATCAGTTTAGATGAGGTGACTTTTCTCGCATCATAAGGCGTATTGGCCAACCATATCATGGCTTTTGATATGTCTGCAGCTTGAATGGGCTTGTATTCTTTTAAAGGTCCCTTCCAAATAAAAAACAAGGCCCGCATAAGTCCTTTCCCAATAAGTTCTACCAAACGAAATTCTTTTCTTTCACCCAAAATAACGGAGGGCTGTACAAAGTGAATCTTTGGAAGATCCAATGCTTCTAATTCATCCTCCATTTCTCCCTTCATCTGGCTATAAAAATTCTTAGAATGAGCATTTGCTCCTAAAGAAGACACCACAACTACCGCCTCAAAACGAGCCTCTTTAGCTTGTGAGCAAGCCAATAAAGGTAGCGCAACATCTACTTTTTTATAGTCCTCTATCTTTGGTGTTTTGGCTTTTGTACTGCCCAAACAACAATACAAATGGTCTCCATTAATAGGGTGCTCCTTAAGGCCTTTTTCAAGGTCCGCATAAAGGGTTTCCTTAATCTTATAATGATCAAAATCTAAAGGATTCCTCCCTATAATATGTATTTGTTCATACCTGTAATCTTGTAAAAGTTGTAAGACCAATAATTTTCCTACTACTCCTGTAGCCCCAAGTACTACTGCTGTTTTTCCCATTTGAACCATTAGGTAAATATACGCTTTTGTTCGCAGATGTTGTTGGAATCTATATCTTTGAAAAAAGCAGTTTAATGTCTCTGGAGCCACCGTTTAGAAAAATTATACATGTAGACATGGACGCCTTCTTCGCTTCCGTTGAACAACTGGACCAACCCGAGCTAAGGGGCATTCCACTGGCCGTTGGAGGCGGAGGCAAAAGAGGGGTCGTTGCAGCCGCTTCATATGAGGCTAGGGCATTTGGAGTACGTTCTGCCATGTCAGGAATAATGGCCTCTAGGCTGTGTCCCCAGCTTATCTTTGTCCCCCCAAGATTTGAGCGCTACAAAGAAGTGTCCGCACAAATAAGCACTATTTTTCGCCAACACACAGACCTGGTTGAGCCCCTATCCTTAGATGAAGCTTACTTAGATGTCACCCACCATAAAAAAGGAAACCCCTCTGCAAGCCTTATTGCTTCTGAAATTAGAAAGGAGATTTTAAAGCTTACTGGGCTACATGCCTCTGCCGGAATCTCCATCAATAAATTTGTAGCAAAAATTGCCAGTGACATTAATAAACCCAACGGACAAAAGACCATTCCTCCAGAAGAGGTCCTTTCTTTTCTGGAAAATTTAGACATTAGAAAATTCTTTGGGATTGGCAAAGTGACCGCAGATAAAATGTATGGATTGGGCATTTTTACCGGAGCAGACTTAAAATTAAAATCAGAAGACTTTCTTGAGACCCATTTTGGAAAAAGTGGACGTTATTTTTATCGTGCTGTAAGGGGCGTGCACCACAGTGAAGTAAGCCCAGAGCGAATTCAAAAGTCTGTTGGCGCAGAGCGAACTTTTAATGAAAACATAAGCAGTGAAGTGTTTTTAGAAGGTAAAATAATCGCTTTAGCAGAAGAACTTTCTAAAAGGTTGGGGCGCAGTAAGCTTTCTGGAAAAACAATCACTTTAAAACTAAAATATGCAGACTTTAATACCCAAACTAGGTCCAAGACACTGCCTTATTTTATAGTAAACAAAGATTTGATTATAGCAGCAGCTACAGAATTACTGTATCAAGAGGTATTGAGTAATTCTGTGCGTTTGCTGGGGATCTCTATGGGAAAACTCAACAATGAAAAAAAAGAAGCAATTAAAGGACCGCCTGTGAGTGTTCAATTAAATATTGATTTCTAAAGCTGCTGCCTGTTGCTCCCTTAACAAAAAAAGTCCCTTGAATGTGATTCAAGGGACTTTTTAATGACTCAATAGGGCTATTACTATATAGAAGAAACCCTTAGGGTATTGACCATACCTCTTTCCTTTATAGGCATAGAAGCTAAGTTAATGATGGTGTCGCCTTCTGAAACATAGCCGGCCTTTTTAGCCATTTCATTTAAATCTAAAATGGTCTGGTCGGTAGAAACCATGCTGTCATAATAAAAAGCTTGAACCCCCCACAACAAATTCAACTGTGTTAAAATACGTTTGTTAGAGGTAAATACTAAAATATGTGCAGACGGTCTCCAAGCAGAAATCTGATACGCAGTATAACCACTGTTTGTAAGTGTTGAGATAGCAGCAGTGTTCATTTCATTGGCCATAATAGCCGCATGGTAACAAACAGACTTAGTCACATATCTCCTACTTAAATTTACTGGCGGCGTTAACGGCACTCGAATGAGTTCAGAATGCTCTACTGCACGAAGAATGCTGCTCATTTTTTCAATCACTTGAACAGGATATTGTCCTACAGAGGTCTCTCCTGAAAGCATTACTGCGTCTGCACCATCCATAACGGAATTGGCTACATCATTTACCTCTGCTCTAGTTGGCGTAAGACTGTCTATCATAGTCTCCATCATCTGAGTAGCAATAATAATAGGCTTACGTGCCTGTTTGGCTTTAAGGACCAATTGCTTTTGAATGAGTGGTACTTCCTCTGCAGGAATTTCTACCCCTAAATCTCCTCTAGCCACCATTAAGGCGTCTGTATATTCAATGATTTCGTCAATGTTATCAATGGCCTCAGGCTTTTCAATCTTAGAAACTATCGGAATTTTCAAATCCGTATGCTTGGCAATTAATTCCTGTAAATCTTTTAAATCTTGGCTAAAACGCACAAAAGATAAAGCGATCCAATCTACCTTCTCTCCTATGGCAAAAATGGCATCTTCTATATCCTTTTCCGTTAATGCTGGAAGGGAAATTTTAGTGTTTGGTAAGTTTACCCCTTTTTTAGATTTTAAAGGACCCCCTTGAACTACTTTAGTAACCACCTCATCTTTGCCGTTGGTACTCACTACCTCAAATAGCAATTTACCGTCGTCTAACAAGACTTTCTCGCCCACTTTTACGTCCTGAGGAAAACTGTCATAAGTCATATAAGCCCTAGTGGCTGTTCCAACAAATGGCGCTCCTGTAGCAAAAGTCACTTGATCTCCTGGGGCTACTACAATACCCTCTTCCATAACCCCTACACGAAGTTTAGGGCCTTGTAGGTCTGCTAGAATAGACGTATAAACACCCAATTCATCATTGAGTTCTCGGATCATTTTAATGCGGGCACTCACATCAGAATAATCTGCGTGAGAAAAGTTAATTCTAAACACATTTACCCCCGCAAGAATCATATCCCTAAGGACAGACTTAGTACTGGTTGCAGGGCCTAAAGTGGCTACTATTTTTGTTTTTTTTGCGCTTGGCATATTAAAAAATTAAGTTATTTTTTGACTTTAATTGGCTTTGGTCCACAGTAAATGCAGTAACTATCACGGGCAACTGCTTTAATTTAATGACCAGTTCTTTTATATTTAAAAATCCTTGTTCTTCTATTTTTAGAAAAAAATCAACCCCTTTGTATTCTGGAATGAGGCACTGCTTTTTTTCTAAGGCGGCATTAGTAAAAAGATCTTGGGTGGCTAGATGTTGCAAACTCAAGTGTTTGTTAGACAAAAGTGTCCAATACGAATCTGAGCTTATGTCATGCCAATCAAACACAGAAAACGTCGCATCTGTATTGAGGTCTAGGTCTCTTTTATGTCTTTTAAATTTTGTCTTTAGATGTTTGTTCAACCAATAAGCCACTGCGAAATCATCCAATGAAGTGTGCAGTGCTATGAGTACATATTCAGACTCATAAAAATCCATTGAAATTTTATGGAGTGCCGTCATATTAAAAATCTAAACAGACAAATATAGATAATCTCCCTTTTCTACAAGCAGACTGGCATGTCTAATCTGATTAAAAAAATTACGAAAACGTTTGCAGTCACCTTTTTAAGCGTCTATTTTTTCTTGAAGGGCAAAAAAGGCTCTTTTTGCCGCCTGCTCCTCTGCCTTTTTCTTGGAAGGTCCACGGCCTTTTGAAATAACCTTTTTATTTATAGCCAGCCGTACAGAAAAATGCTTGATCGGATCATTCCCGCTGTCTTCAAAAATTTGAAAATTAAAGGTCTTTTTTTCTTTTTGACACCATTCTATCAATAGACTTTTATAAGAGGTTACCTTGCCTTCAAGTTTGGCTAGGTCTACATGGGGTTCAATAATTTTAAGGTAAATAAAGTTTTCACAGTATTTATAGCCCCTGTCTAAATAAATAGCCCCTACCAAAGCCTCGAAAACATTGCCGTGAACATTGTCTCCAAAATGGTCTTTATGCACTTTGCTGTCTACAAATGACAGTAAATTAAGTTCTTTACCCAGTTCATTTAAATGTTCTCTACTGACAATCTTAGAACGCATTTTTGTGAGATAACCCTCGTCTGCTGCAGGGACTTCGTTGTAGATATATTTAGAAATAATAGCCCCCAACATAGCGTCTCCTAAAAACTCTAGGCGTTCATAATTTAATGGGTTTCCTTGGGGATCTTTCAAGTGAAGAGACCGGTGAATAAAGGCTTTTTTATAAATAGATAAGTTCTTGGGTTTAAAACCGAGTATATTTCGCATCCCTGTAAAAAAATTCCCATCCTCTTTGGAATGGGAATTGAATATATAGGGGCGTAATCCCATATTAAGCTTTAAATTTTTTAAACAGTACACAGGCATTGTGCCCACCAAAACCAAAGGTATTACTCATGGCTACATTTACTTCTCTGGCTTGCGCTTTATTCAGCGTAAGATTTAGGCTTGGATCAATATTAGGATCTGCGGTAGTGTGGTTAATCGTTGGAGGAACCAAACTGTATTTCATAGCCAAAATAGACGCAATAGCTTCTATGGCTCCAGCCGCACCTAACAAGTGACCTGTCATAGATTTGGTGGAGTTAATATTAATACTCGCTGCATGGCTTCCAAACACTTTGCTAATGGCTTTTAATTCTGCCACATCTCCAAGTGGTGTAGAAGTCCCATGAGTATTTATAGCGTCTACTTGGTCAGGAGTCATTCCTGCATCTTTTAAACAGTTTTCCATAACACGAACCACGCCTATTCCTTCCGGATGTGGTGCAGTCATATGGTGCGCGTCTGAGGTCATTCCACCACCCATTACTTCACAGTAAATCTGAGCACCCCTAGCGACAGCGTGTTCGTATTCTTCCAAGATTAAAGCGCCAGCGCCTTCTCCTAAAACAAAACCGTCTCTATTGGCGTCAAATGGCCTAGAAGCTGTTTCTGGACTTTCATTTCTAGTAGAAAGGGCATGCATGGCGTTAAAACCACCCATTCCAGCAATCGTTACAGCTGCCTCGCTTCCTCCAGATACAATCACATCACAATGGCCTAAGCGTATGTAATTAAGCGCGTCTATAAGGGCGTTCGAAGAAGAAGCACAAGCAGAAACAGTCGCGTAATTAGGTCCCATAAATCCATGCTTAATGGAAATATTTCCCGGAGCGATGTCTGCGATCATCTTAGGAATAAAGAAAGGATTAAACCTCGGTGTTCCGTCGCCTGCAGCGTAATTGAGGACTTCGTTTTGAAATGTCTCTAGCCCGCCAATTCCAGCACCCCAAATTACTCCTATCCTGAATTTATCCATGCTGTCTAATGGAAGAGCGGCATCGGCGATAGCCTCATCAGCAGCCACCATCGCATACTGGGCAAACTTGTCTAGCTTCCTTGCTTCTTTTCTATCAAAAAAATCTTCTGCATTGTAGCCCTTGAGTTCACAAGCAAATTTGGTTTTAAAATGGGTATTGTCAAAATGAGTAATAGGGCCTGCGCCACTTTTACCTGACTTTAGGCCTTCCCAGTAGGAGGCTACATTGTTACCTATGGGCGTTAATGCACCCAATCCAGTAACTACTACGCGCTTTAGTTGCATGTAATTTGTTTTAGTTTTATTACAGAATACAAAGGTAATTTAAAAAAAATTATCCATGCAGTTTACAACCACATGGATAATTTACAATGTTTTAATATATCGTGAAATTACTTAGCTCCTTCGATATAAGTGATGGCTTGACCCACAGTGGCTATGTTTTCTGCTTGGTCATCCGGAATTTGAATATCAAATTCTTTTTCGAATTCCATAATTAACTCAACAGTGTCCAATGAATCGGCCCCAAGGTCGTTGGTGAAACTTGCTTCAGTTACAACTTCGTTTTCGTCAACGCCTAACTTATCTACGATAATGGCCTTTACTCTTGATGCAATGTCTGACATAATAATTTGGTTTTTAAATTTTATATGTTTGCAAAAATAAAAAACTTTGCATTAATAACACGATTTGTGTCCAAAATGTATCGTATTTTTAATCTTTAATCAATAACTACCCCTATTTCAGGCCCTTTTCAAGGAAAAAAACGCATAAATAAAATGAAAAACATTGCACTATTGGCCTCTGGAGCCGGCTCTAACGTCCAAAATATTGCGCATTATTTTGCAAATAAGCCTGAAGTGAGAATTTCACTAGTCATTACAAACAACCCTAATGCTGGCGTTATAGAAAAGTGTAAAAACCTAGATATTCCGCTAATTTACTTGTCAAAAGCGGGGTTTCTAAATGAAAACACCTTATTAAACACCCTAAATGGTTTTTCTATTGACCTGATTGTCTTGGCGGGATTCCTTTTAAAAATTCCAGATACACTGGTCCAAGCATTTCCCAATAAGATTGTCAATATTCACCCTGCCCTACTGCCTAAATTTGGTGGGAAAGGAATGTATGGAATGCATGTGCACAGGGCGGTAAAGGAAGCAGGAGAAACGGCCTCTGGAATTACCATTCACTACGTGAACGAACACTACGACCAAGGGGGAGTTATTTTTCAGGCCAAAACAGCTCTAAATAAACAAGATACTCCAGAAGATATTGCCAAAAAAGTACAGGCTCTAGAAGCCTTACATTTTCCCGCCACAATAGAAAAACTATTAGATGCATAAAGCAGACGTTCATGTCTATACTGACGGTGCAGCCAGTGGAAACCCTGGTCCAGGAGGCTATGGAATTGTCATGGAATGGGTAGGCACCCCTTATAAAAAAGAATTTTCCCAAGGCTTTACCCACACCACCAACAACAGAATGGAATTGTTAGCGGTCATAGAGGCCCTTAGAAAACTTAAAAAAGCCCCGCTTAAAGTGCTGGTGTTTACAGACTCTAAATATGTGGTAGACGCTGTAGAGAAAAAATGGCTTCAAAGGTGGGTGAAAACAAACTTTAAAGACAAGAAAAATGTGGACCTATGGAAGGCTTTTTTAAAAGAATACCCCAAGCATGAGGTGCGTTTTCAATGGATAAAAGGACACAACAACCACCCTCAAAACGAACGTTGTGACGTGCTTGCAGTAGCCGCATCTAAGGGAAAAGATTTGTATATTGACAGTGGTTTTGTGAAAACCACTTAAAATGAATTAAAAAACCAAAAACTGCATAGACCACTAGGTATAGGTTCCTTATATTTGCACTTAAATTTAAATAATGGGTAAATTATTAGTTGTAGGAACAGTCGCTTTTGACGCCATTGAAACGCCATTTGGAAAAACAGATAAGATTTTAGGCGGTGCAGCCACCTATATTGCGCTTGCTGCAAAAAATGTTGCCACAATAGACGCTGCGGTGGTCTCTGTAGTTGGATCAGATTTTCCAGACGCCCATTTACAACTTTTAAGAAACCGAAATGTAAATATTTCTGGCCTTGAAATTGTGCCCAACGGAAAAACATTTTTCTGGAGTGGCAAATACCACAATGATTTAAATGTGAGAGACACTTTAGCCACAGAGTTGAATGTCTTGGCAGATTTTAAACCAGTTGTTCCTGAAGCCTATAAAGACGCTGAAATTGTGATGCTGGGTAATTTGCACCCAGGTGTGCAATTGAGCGTGATTGAACAAATGGTTAAAAAACCTAAACTCATCGTGCTAGACACCATGAATTTTTGGATGGACCACACCCTAGACCTGCTAATGGAGGTCATAAAAAAAGTAGACGTAATTACCATAAATGACGAAGAGGCCAGGCAATTGAGTGGGGAATATTCGCTGGTAAAAGCAGCCGCTAAAATTCATGAGATGGGACCCGCTTATGTCGTGATTAAAAAAGGGGAGCACGGCGCCTTACTGTTCCACAACAAGCAAGTATTTTTTGCTCCTGCCCTTCCTTTAGAAGAAGTCTTTGACCCTACTGGAGCAGGAGATTCATTTGCAGGTGGCTTTGTGGGCTATTTGGCACAGAGTGAAAATATTTCTTTTGAAAACATGAAAAATGCCGTAATTCACGGATCAAATATTGCCTCTTTCTGTGTCGAGAAATTCGGAACAGAAAGGTTGATTGATTTAGACCCTCAGGAACTTAAAGACAGGTTAAAACAATTCATTGCTTTAACCCAGTTCGACATAGACCTTGCTTAATTCGTACCTAACATAACTACGCCTGAAAAGGCCCAGATGCATCTATTATGAGCGACGCCATTAAACACGAATGTGGAATTTCATTAATCAGGCTCCTAAAGCCTCTCGAGTATTATAAAGAAAAATACGGCACCGCCTTTTACGGGGTAAACAAAATGTACCTCATGATGGAGAAGCAGCACAACAGGGGCCAAGACGGTGCTGGTTTTGCAAGTATTAAATTAGATATGCCGGCCGGCTCAAGGTATATGAGTAGGGTTCGCTCAGCGGAACAACAACCCATACAAGATATCTTTGCGCAGATTAACCAACGCATTAGTAGTGAGCTACAGGCCAATCCGGAATACCAAGACAGCGTAGCCTTACAAAAACAACATGTTCCTTATATTGGAGAATTGCTTTTAGGACACGTACGTTACGGTACTTTCGGAAAAAACTCCATTGAAAGTGTACATCCTTTTTTAAGACAAAACAACTGGATGCACAGAAACCTCATTGTGGCAGGTAACTTTAATATGACCAATGCCAAAGAGCTTTTTGAGAATTTAGTGACCCTAGGGCAACATCCTAAAGAAGACGCAGACACAGTGACTGTTATGGAAAAAATAGGTCATTTCCTGGACGACGCCGTAGCCAAATTATACAAGCAAATTAAAAAAGAAGGCTACACCAAAATGGAAGCCTCAGCGATTATTGCAGAGCGCCTCAATGTGGCCAAAATATTAAAAAAAGCCTGTAAGAATTTTGACGGAGGTTACGCCATGGCAGGTTTAATAGGCCATGGAGACGCTTTTGTCCTCAGAGATCCTTCAGGGATTAGGCCTGCGTATTACTACGCAGACGAGGAGGTGGTTGTGGTAGCCTCAGAGCGTCCTGCCATTCAAACAGTGTTCAACGTGCCCTTTGAGCAGGTAAAAGAACTGGATCCTGGAAGCGCCATTCTCGTAAAAAAGAATGGCGAGATGAACATCAAACAAATTCTAGAACCTTTAGAACGCAAAGCCTGTTCCTTTGAACGAATTTATTTCTCTAGAGGGAGCGATAAAGAAATTTACCAGGAACGTAAAGCCCTTGGAAAATACCTTTTCCCACAAATTTTAGACAGTATAAAAGGAGACATTAGAAACACCGTATTCTCTTATATTCCCAATACAGCAGAAACCTCATTTTTCGGTATGGTCCGCGAAGCGCAAAACCATATGAACAGAGAAAAAGAGGCGCAAATTTTGGCCATTGGGAGAAACATTACTTCTGCAGAATTACACGAAATATTAGAAGTAAGACCCCGTATAGAGAAAGTGGCTATTAAGGACGCCAAACTCAGGACCTTTATCACACAAGACTCCGGTAGAGATGACCTTGTTGCCCATGTATACGACGTGACCTATGGCTCGGTAAAAACAACAGACAACCTAGTCATTATAGATGACTCCATTGTAAGGGGAACCACTTTGGAGAAAAGTATTTTAAAAATTTTAGACCGCTTAGGCCCTAAGAAAATAGTAGTGGTCTCTTCTGCGCCACAAATACGCTACCCGGATTGCTATGGAATAGACATGGCTAAGCTAGAAGACTTTATTGCTTTTAGAGCCGCTCTGGCACTCCACAAAGACCGCAACACTATGAATGTAGTAGAAGGTATTTATAAAAAATGCCTGTCTCAGTTGGCGTCTAAAGACGCCGATGTCGTTAATTATGTCACAGAATTTTACGCCCCTTTCACTGTGGAAGAAATCTCTGCAAAAATTGGGGAGCTACTCACTGGCCCAGAAATAAAAGCTGAGGTAGAGATTGTGTACCAAACCATAGAAAACCTTCATTTGGCCTGTCCGGAAAACTTAGGAGACTGGTATTTTACCGGAGACTATCCTACTCCAGGAGGAAATAGGGTGGTGAATAGGGCTTTTGTAAACTTTTTTGAGGGTAAAAACGAGAGAGCCTATTAAGAAAGTTCTTTTAAAAGGCCTCAAGAATATTAAATTAAGGGCTAAAATACCATCAAATGTTAAAAAAAAGTGCCGTTCATCGAAAAAACATGTAGATCATCGAGTTTATTTTTTTTTAGCATTAAGAGCAGCTACATTTATGAAACCATAAACAATTAGGTTACGTTCTTGGTAAGATTTGGGGAAAAAGGCGGACAGTTGTCCGCCTTTTTTATGCGATCATTTTATTTTGTCATAGAAATAATTCCTTTTTTAAACTAGATGAATAAAATATTCATAAGGTTATGTTTAATGATAAGAATTTGTCAAAAAATCAATTGATACTTTAAACAAAAATGAGTGGTTTTTAAAATTATTGCTGCTATTGCTAAAATAGATAAGCATATCTAATGGAATCCATAAATAAATAATGTATTTTTGCAGCATACCATGGCATAAGTAGGTTAAGTTTATGGTAAGATTTGGGAGAGAAAAGGTGGTGCTTGCACTACCTTTTCTTATATAAAAAAGGCGCGGTTCTTAGAGAACCGCGCCTTTTTTATTAATGCCTATTGCATGACTATTACAGTCAGAAATGGCTTTTAGCGTATTATTTATTCGCTTCGAACAAAGCAGTAGCGTTGGACCAGTTAATCACATTAAAAAATGCATTTACATAATCCGGTCTTCTGTTTTGATAGTTCAGGTAATAGGCGTGCTCCCAAACATCTAAACCTAAGATAGGAAAACCACCACAGCCAATTCCTGGCATGAGTGGATTGTCTTGGTTTGGTGTAGAACACACTTCAAGTTTACCCCCTTTGTGAACACAAAGCCAGGCCCAACCAGAACCAAATCTTGTGGCTGCAGCTTTAGAGAAAGTTTCTTTAAAAGCGTCAAAAGAACCAAAAGAAGCGTCAATTGCAGCCGCTAAATCTCCACTTGGAGTGCCGCCGCCATTTGGCGCCATAGACTTCCAAAAAAGGTTGTGGTTATAAAAACCACCTCCATTGTTTCTTACCGCCCCATTATTGAGGTCTAAATCTGCCAGTATTGTTTCAATAGAAGCGCCCTCCATTGCTGAACCAGCAATAGCAGCGTTTAAATTATTCGTGTATCCTTGGTGGTGTTTACCGTGGTGAATTTCCATAGTACGCGCATCTACATGAGGTTCTAATGCGTCGTGAGCATAATCTAATTGAGGTAATTCAAAAGCCATAATATTTTTTTTTAAGTTTATTGCATATCAAATTTACAATAAGTCTTTGAAAAAGACCCTAAAAATGAATAAGAAGGAGCAAATATGTGTATTTTGCATTAAAAAAGAGGGTGAAAGACAACTTTCTCATTTACAACGCATCTGCAGGGTCTGGAAAAACTTACACCCTTACAAAAGTGTATTTAAAGCTTATTTTGGCACCAAATGCCCACAATAATTTTGGCCACATCCTGGCCCTAACGTTTACCAATAAAGCGGTAAACGAAATGAAGGAAAGGATTCTAACGGGTCTGGCTGATTTTTCTTTAACGCCCTGTCCAAAAAAAAGTGAAGCGCTTTTTTCAGATGTAGTTAAAGAACTGGGTTGTTCTAGAGAGGTGCTTCAAAAAAAGTCCGAAAAAGTCCTGATGCAACTCTTGCATAATTATGCGTTTTTTGAAGTGTCTACTATTGACAAATTCAACCACCGTCTCATTAGAACTTTTGCCAAAGACCTAAAACTTCCTCAAAATTTTGAGGTGCAATTAGACACGGACTTGGTGCTCACAGAGGGCGTAAACGCCCTGATTGATCGGGCCGGAAATGACGCTGCACTCACCGATATTTTAGTGGCGTTCGCCCTAGAGAAAATTTCAGAAGACAAGAGCTGGGACCTGAGTTTTGATTTAAAAAATATAGGTAAATTACTTTTTTCAGACCAACATATAGCCCCCTTAGAACACCTTTCAAATAAGAAATTATCAGACTTTGAAAATCTAAAGAAAACGCTTAAGTCAAAAATTTCTCAAAGCGAACAGGTATTTATGGAAGCGGCAAAAAGTATTAAAACACTGCTGTCAGAAAGTGGTTTAATCCCCACAGATTTTAGCAGACAGTCCTTGCCAAAATTTATAGATAAAATTATAAGCGGTGCACTTCCAGATACCACCGCCAAATGGATTCAAGAATTTGAAGACACCAAATTATACACCGGAAAAACCCCTGTGGAAGCTCAGGACACTATCATGAGCATTCAGCCACAATTGAGTGGTTTTATGAAGGTTATTTTATTGGCCATAAGCCTTCAATATTTTTACCGTAACGCCCACAAGCACTTGCTGTCCTTGAGGCTTATAAATGCCTTACAATACCAAGTAAAAAGCTATTGTGAAAATCAAGAAATATTACCCATATCCGAATTCAATAAAAAAATACAAGGCGCTATAAAAAACCAATCTGTTCCTTTTATTTATGAAAGAATGGGAGAGCAGTACAGCCATTTTTTTATAGATGAATTTCAAGATACTTCCTCGCTGCAGTGGGACAACCTAAAACCCTTACTGGAAAATGCCGTAGTTTCAGAAGATGAAAAAGGCCAAAGAGGCTCCTTGCTTTTGGTGGGAGACGCCAAGCAATCTATCTATAGATGGCGTGGCGGAAACGCAGAGCAATTCATTGACCTCTATGAAAACAAAGCATTCCCTGCCGCTCAACCAAAGGTGATTAACCTTCCTAATAATTTTAGGAGTCTGTTCGAAATAGTGCAGTTCAACAACCGCTTTTTTAACTATACCGCAGCCTATTTAGAACGAGAAAATTTTGCGTCATTATACCGAGATGGGAGCCACCAAAAGCCTCAAAAGGAAAGTGGTGGTTTTGTATCACTAGAATTCCTAGATGATGATCCGGACAAGGAAGCGCACTATTGCGAAAAGGTATTAGATGCCATAAATGCTTCCTTAGACAAAGGTTTTTCTTATGGAGATATTTGTCTTTTAACCCGCAAAAAAAAACACGGGGTATTACTTGCTCAGTACCTAATAGAAAAACAAATTCCTGTAATTTCTTCAGAATCTTTGCTTTTAGACAACCACCCTAAGGTGCGTTTTCTGGTTCAATTAATTCGCTTTGTTTACCAAGAAACCACCCCTTACCAAGCATACCCACTACTGGCCTATCTGGCTCAGACACAAAATAAAATCTCCGTACATGAGTATATTAAAAAATCTTTGGGGAATGCTTCAGAATTTTTTAAATCCGAATTTGGGTTTAATCCGGAAGCTTTAAATACTGCATCGATCTATGATTTTTGCCTTATGGGCATCCGCTCTTTTTCATTGGCTAATGGAAAAGACGCTTACCTTCAATTCTTTTTAGATGTAGTGTCAGAAGTAAGTTTAAAAGAAGGAGGTGGCCCAAGCGTATTGCTTCAATACTGGGAACAGAAAAAATCTCAATTGAGTGTTTCAGCGCCAGATGGATTAAATGCCATTCAAATACTCACCGTTCATAAAGCCAAAGGACTTGAATTCCCTGTAGTGATTTTTCCATTTGCAGAAACGCCTTTAAAAGAAGAGCGGAACCCTACTTTTTGGCTTCCCGTTCCAAAGGAAGACTTTGATGGTTTTGAATACCTGCTCTTGGCTAAAAATGACAAAATTGCACAATACAACCCATTGTCAAAGCAGATTATTGAAGAAGAAGACCAGCGATTGGTGTTAGACGCGCTCAATATTTTATACGTAGCCCTCACAAGAGCATCACAGGCACTTTTTGTCATTGGCGGGATGGCATTAAATAAAGATGGGAAAGTGAATAAAAACCAATACTCCGGATTGTTAATAGATTACCTCATGGATCAAGGGGAGTGGTCTGCGGAAAAACAGCGCTACACCTTTGGCCACTTTAAGATGCCGGAAGAAACAACAGCAGCCCACAAAAACGATCCTAAAACCATATTTTTTCAATTAACACAAAACACCCATGAGCGTTATGCACTGCTGATGCATCCGCATACTTTTGTTCCAGAGAAAGTATTGCAAGCACAAAACTTGGGACAGCAACTTCACTATTTATTAGAACAACTGGATATTCATCCCTTGGAAAAATCGCTTGAAAAAACAAGTAAAGCTTATCCCAGCGCAGATCTGGGATCGCTTAAAACCCAAGCCGTTGGCATAATCTCACACGAGCACTTGGAAAAATATTATCAAAAAGGGCTTAAGGCCTTTAATGAAAAAGATATTTTTACCCAAAACGGCTCAGTGGCACGACCAGATCGATTGGTTTTTAACGAAAATAAAGTAACGGTAATTGATTATAAAACAGGTGTTGAAAAAGAAGAAGACCAGGTTCAAATAAAAAGTTATGGAGCACTTTTGGAAGAGATGGGCTACCAGGTAGAAAATAAAATTTTAGTCTACGTAGACGGTGCGCGTGTGCTGCCTATATTTGTATGAAAATAAAACAACGGTCATGTATAAAGAAATAGGATCATTCCTAGCAGAAGAGCTAGAACAAATAAAAAAAGACGGTTTATTTAAGAGTGAACGAGTGATAAGCGGGCCACAAGGATCAGATGTATCACTTACGGATGGGTCGCATGTCATTAACCTGTGTTCCAACAACTACCTAGGACTTTCTGCGCATCCTGAGGTCATAAAGGCAGCCAAAGACACCCTAGATTCTCATGGATTTGGCATGTCTTCTGTAAGATTTATCTGTGGCACCCAAGATATTCATAAAACATTAGAGCAAAAAATAGCTTCCTTTTACCAAACAGAAGACACCATTTTATACGCTGCTGCTTTTGATGCAAACGGAGGGCTCTTTGAGCCATTATTTGGACCTGAAGATGCTATTATATCAGATGCTTTAAACCACGCCTCAATCATTGACGGAGTGCGGCTTTGTAAAGCCAAAAGATATAGGTACGCCAATAGTGATATGGCAGACTTAGAAACCCAATTAAAGCAAGCCCAAGAAGACGGTGCTAGATTTAAAATTATTGTAACTGATGGGGTGTTTTCTATGGACGGCTTAGTGGCACCACTAGACAAAATATGTGATTTAGCAGACCAGTACAACGCGCTAGTCATGGTAGACGAATGCCATGCTGCTGGTTTTTTAGGAGCTACCGGAAGGGGGTCTCTAGAAGCTAAAGGCGTAATGGGAAGGGTAGATATTATTACTGGAACCCTTGGAAAGGCCCTTGGTGGCGCCATGGGCGGATACACCACAGGTAAAAAAGAAATCATTGAAATGCTCCGCCAAAGATCAAGGCCCTATTTATTTTCAAACTCTTTGGCTCCAGCTATTGTGGGTGCTTCTATTAAAGTATTTGACATTATAGAAAAAGACACTTCTTTTAGAGACCAACTAGAGGCCAACACGCATTATTTTAAAAAAGGGATTAAAGCCCTTGGCTTTGACATTGCGGATGGTGACTCTGCAATTGTTCCTATCATGCTTTACGACGCGCCTTTGGCTCAGAAAATGGCTTTGGATCTTTTAAAAGAAGGGGTTTATGTGATTGGGTTCTTTTATCCTGTGGTTCCCAAAGGAAAAGCAAGGATTAGGGTACAACTCTCTGCGGCACTCAATCAATCTGATCTAGACCAGGCGCTTAAGGCCTTTGAAAAGGTTGGTAAAAACCTTGGGGTCGCTTAAAGGTCGTAAATTGTCGTTAAACTGCAGCTATTGTGCTTGTTTTAAGCTGTTTAATATCTTAGCCTATGAATCTAAAAAATAACCTTATGCGCAAAAACCATTCTTTTTGTACTAGAAAACGCAATAAAAGGGTAGGGGTTGTGGTAAACTAATGTATGCCAAATAAAATATTGTATTAAGCGCCGTTTTAACGGCGCTTTTTATATTTTTAAATAAAGTAAGCCCTTATTAAAATGACCCCATTTCTCGCAGAAATCACTGATAAAATAATTAAGGAAAATCCTGATTTTTCCAATACTATTTGGGTATTCCCAAGTAAAAGAGCAGGGGTTTTTGCGGCAAACTATCTCAAAAAAAACAATTCAAAAACCATTTTTGCGCCTGAGTTTTTAAGTATAGAGGCATTTATTACTCGGCTTGCCGTCATTGAGCCTGCAAGCACTGAAACGTCTCTTTGCCTGTTGTACGAGAGTTATTTAGAGACCGGTATAAAAGACAAAGAGTCCTTTTCTAGTTTTATAGGTTGGGGGACCACCATACTTCAAGATTTTAATGAAATTGATAGATACGGTGTAACCGCTAAAAAATTGTACACCCACATTCAAAACTTACAAGAAGTATCTCACTGGGCCCTGGAAGAAGATAAAACAGAGATGGTAAAAGCGTATTTAAAGTTTTGGGAAATCCTTCCGGAGCTGTATGAGCGTTTCACCAAAAAAATGTTAGCACAAGGCATTGGGCACCAAGGCTTATTGTATAAAAAGGCAAAAGAAAATATAGCGCAATTTTTAATAGACTTACCCGCCACAACATTTTATTTCATTGGTTTTAACGCCTTAAATACGTCTGAATCTGACATTATACAATATATCTTATCTGAAAAAAGAGGGTCTATCTTTTGGGATTTAGACCAATATTTTCTGGAAAACCCCCTACATGAAGCGGGCTATTTTATGAGAAAACACTTGAAAAACTGGCCCTATTTTCAAGAAAGTAAACCAGAGGGGGTTTCTAATAGATACACCTCTACAGAAAAAAAAGTCAATATATATGGTGTCCCAAAGAGTGTTTCCCAGGCGCAATTGATCGGTGAAATTTTAAATGAATTCTCTCAAGAGCAAGTCTTAAATACGGCTATTGTTTTAGGAGATGAGGAACTATTAAACCCTGTCATACACGCTATCCCAAACGGGCTAAAAGCTAATATCACTATGGGAGCGCCCTTGTCTGGTGTTCCTATGGCTACGTTAGTGGCGCATTTATTTGATTTACACACCAACAACTATTCAAATGGTTGGCATATAAAACAGGTTCAGGATGTTTTAACCCATCCCTATATAAAACTTTTAGTAGAAGGAAACCAATACAATGCGGTGAACACATTCATCTACGACTGCCAAAAGCAAAATATTTCAAGTTTAAGTACAGATTATATAAATGCTGCTTTTAATACAAGCCATTCAATCATATCCCTCCTTTTTAAGGATAAAGCGAATGTGCCAGCTGCTTTTGTCAGTAGATTTCAAGAATTACTTTGGGTATTAAATGATTTTTCTGAAAAAAATAAACAGCCTCAAATAAGCTCTGAAGTACGCTATTTTATTGAGATTTTTGATGGGCTTAGCGCCCAATTAACTGCCTTTCCGTTTATAGACAACCTTTCTGGTTTAAAGAAAATATATTTAGAAACCCTTTCTAAAAAAAGACTTTCTTTTAGTGGAGACGCCTTAGAGGGACTTCAATTAATGGGTATGTTGGAGAGTAGAAACCTGGATTTTGAAACAGTCATTATCGCTCATGTAAACGAAGGAATTCTTCCTGGAGGAAAATCCACCAATTCATACATACCACTTTCCCTAAAAAAGATATTTGGACTACCCAGTTTTAAAGAAAAAGATGCGGTATACGCTTATCACTTTTACAGGTTGTTGCAAAGGGCAAAAAACGTATACTTGCTGTACAACACGGCAACAGATGTTTTAGAAGGAGGAGAGCCCAGTAGGTTTGTACATCAATTAAAAACACAAGGGATAGCCAAAGTACAGGTGAATGACCAATTAGCCATGCCTATTTTAGATGCTGTTACTCCTCCACTAATAGAGATTAAAAAAGACCAAAGCGTTATTGATCAATTGCTGCAAAAAGCAAAAAGTGGGTTTTCTCCCTCTGCTTTAAATACCTATATAAGGAACCCTATAGATTTTTATAAACGCTATGTTTTAAAGCTAAAAGATCCTGAAATCCTGGAGGAACTAATCGCTTATAACACTTTTGGAACTATAGTTCACGACAGTTTACAAGCACTTTACACTCCTGCTATTGGTCAAGTATTGACTGAAAACCACTTTAAAGAATTTAATCAGCAACTACCCCATATCCTGACGCACTTTTTTGAAAAACACCACAGCCCCACAAAATCGCTCAAAGGAAAAAACCTCATCGCTTTTTCTGTATTGCTTCAATACCTAAAAGATTTCTTAGAATACGATCAAGAATGCGCTAAAAAAGAAGCAATTTGTATAGAAAGCCTCGAGAAAGAATACCAAATGACCCTCCAAATTCCAGGTGTTTCTGAAAGTGTTTTATTCAAAGGTAGTTTAGACCGGGTAGACAAAAGAAATGGTGTGACCCATATTATTGATTTTAAAACGGGTGCGGTTAAACCCACTGATTTAAAACTCAAGGACTGGGGCGGTTTAAACAACAGCCCAGAGAGAGCCAAAGTCCTTCAGCTACTCTCCTACGCACTTTTATATTCCCAAAATCATGGAAACACTCCTGTTAAAACAGGTATCTATAGTTTTAAAAACACCCAGGATGGCTATATGTTCTTTGAAGACACGCTTAAGCCCTCAAACAAAAACATTGTAGCAGAAGATACTTGCAATGCGTTCAAAGAAGTGCTTGTTGGCATACTTCAAGAGCTCTTTAATATAGAAACGCCTTTTGTGGAGAAAGAAGTTTAGGGCTTAAAATCAAGACTACACTCAAGAATTTGTCTTTGAATTCACAAAACTAAATCAGTCGTTAATTTCTTTTATCTTTTTTGTGATTTTTTAAAACAATCTTAAAATAGAAAAAAATATAGACTACAAAAACTACAACACCAACGGTGAACATTAATTGATTTTTCATAATTTTTATTTATCGTCTCTTCTTCTTTGTCTTAAAGCAACAGAAAAAGCTAAAATAGTAACTGGCCAAAGCCCTACATAAATACCTTCTAATTCATTTCCAGAAAACCACAAAAAAATGGAATAAAGAAAACTTAAAAAAGCCAATATTATCGGGTAATATTTTTCTAAAAATTTCATAGGAATTAATTTTTTATTAATTTAAGAAAAAATGTTTAAAATAAATTATAAAGTGATTCTTTCTGATAAATTAAATATTTTAAGAATTATTAGTCCAAAAACAACACTAGATATAATTAATAACACATTTGTTAAGCCTACCGTTCCAAAAGAAAGTCTCATTAAAATGGTACATATAATAAAGCCGGTATTTCTAATAATTTGGGTGTATTTCTCAGTGTATTGAAAAGAAATTAATAAAATAAAAACGTCTGCCAAGATTAGAAGCTCAAAGAAGTCGTTGTAAAATATAGTGTTTATGTTTACAGGTATTAGGCTGTTGGTTATATGAAACAACCAATTAAAAAAACTGTAGCCGGACATTAATAATAAGCAGAACAATAAAACCAAACTAATGGCTTTTTTAGAAACCACAAATCTTTCAATTTTTTCACTCATTGGTTTGATTATAATTCCTTCCCTGTCTTTATTAAAGAGGTAGATTAAAAAATACAGCATTAAAACGCCTAATAAATCATAGATTAAATTAAGGTTTACTTGGGTCGAAATCCAATCTGCTTCTAAATTCACTTTTGGGATGTCTCCAAAAATTCTTCTAATTAATATGAGGGATATTATTTCAAATTGCTTAGACAATGAAGTAGTAAAAGATCTTGGTAGATAAAGTACCAAAAGATATATTTCATATATTAAAATAAAGGTAAAAGGCGTGTATATCGCTGAAATTGGATTAGATAACAGCTTGTAGTCTACCGCTATATTTAACACGTTTAAATTGTTCAGATAAATCAATAACAGATGAACAATAAATCCCGCTATAGAGAGCCACAAGGTTATTTTCTCTATTAGCCCCCTTGACTTATCAGAGAATACAACATTAAAGGTATTTACAATGGCTTTGCGCAACTTAATATGAATATATTTTGATATTAAATTAGTGAAAAAAAACGAACTTTGACAATATATTTCAATGCCTTAAAATGGAGGACTTAAAAATCTTATCTTTAATAAAGCACTAAAAAAACGATATATGGAATGGTATATGAAAAATAGATGGTGGATATGGACTGTGTCTGGAATATATCTTGCCTATAGAATTTTCACAAGCATCTATTACTAACTGAGCCAATTCGGATAACTTATCCGGCGCTTAAGCGGCACAAAAAAACCTCACATTGCTGTGAAGGTCTGTTTTTTAAGGCTAAAGCCGATGCTTATTTAGTGGAGAATAGCGGATTCGAACCGCTGACCTCTTGCCTGCCAGGCAAGCGCTCTACAAAACACAATTTATTAGCTAAGCCTTATAAACATTGACTTTGCAAATATCTATTACAGCTAACTTTTGTTTAACTGTCAAATAGGTGTCAAAATGAATGTCAATTATCCTAAGATTTGTGTCTGCAAAGACAAACGTATTTATGTATTTTTCTATATCAACAGTAAGAGATATAGGTTGTTTAATGGAAAGAGAATCGGTTTACAATTAGACCCTAACTCTTATCCTGTACATATTAGATATGATAAAGCGCAACTATTAGCTGCTGAAGTTTATAAGTATATATCTCAAGGAGGTGTATTCAAAGAATATAATAAAGAGTCTTTAGTCACAGGTAAACTAACTGATAGAGAGTACATAAAAATTTCATTGAATCTAAAACATAAAGAGAATTACACTAAAGCATATAAATCAGAACTGAACTATGCATACAAACTTCTTTTAAGCGCTTCTAAGAACGCTAAATATGAGAGGAGAGATATTATAAAGGTTTTAGAATACTACAACAACAGCAGCTCTTACAACAGCCTACTTAAAAATTTAAAAGTACTCTTTAATAAAGCTGAAGAATTAGGTTTAGAAAACAACCCAACAAAGGGCTTAAAGAGAAAGAAATCTAAAGCCAACCTCAACAAACCGTTTGAAGATATCCCTTCAATACTAAACGAAATAAAAGTCTTTAATTACAATCTATACCTGTGTTGCATTATGACTTTTGGTTGCCTCCTAAGACCTCATAGAGAGGTCAGAGAGCTTACTTGGGGGGACTTCACAGCAGATTTGTCTTATATTAAACTATCAGGAAGTAGAAATAAATCAGGAAGAAATAGAATAGTTCCTGTGCCTTCATATATTAAGGAGTTGTTGAATAAAGGAGATAATAACCTCAACATATTCACAGGGACAACTAAAGCACCTAACCCTGACTATTTCAAGACCATTTGGGGGCGTTTTAAGAAAGTTTCTAAGCTACTTGAACAAGACCCAAACACTTTACAGTTTCAGACACACAGGGGCTATAGAAATCTATAAAAGAAAAGGTTCACTAAGTAAACTACAAAAGGCTATGGGGCATAGTTCTTTAGCTGTTAGTTTAACTTATCTAAGAGGGTTAGAAGTTAGTGAGTTGGAGGAGGGGGATATGCCTGTTATTTGATACAAAAGCAAAGAAATATTATTTTATTACTTTTTTATAAGACTCTCCATTAAAATAAATTTCAGTCATAATATTATTATAACCTATAACGTCGATTTGCTGAACACCATAGGGACAATCTTCCCCCGAAAACAAAGCGCCATCTATTATTTTTAATGACCAACTTACACCGGCAGCATTATTCCAAAAAAATTGACCACTACTGTTTAATGAAATATTAACCTCGTGCCATAAATTTTCGACGGGCTCTCTTCTATATTCCCCTAGAATTATTGATTGATTGGAAGTAAGGTTAATTTTTCGAGGAGCTTTAAGACCTTCACTTAAAGTAGGTATAGCATTTAAAAGCCTTTTTGTAATAGATTCAGAATAATAATCAGGCTCATATGTGCCTATGAAATCAGATGGCCAAGTAGACCTGTCAAACCATTGATGACCAGTTTTTTCAAGCTCAAAATTATTCCATTTTCTATAAAGATGATGCATAAATTCATGTTGAAACCATTGGGGCATATAAGCCCTGATTTCAATCTCACTATAATTTCCCACCCCCATGTGCTCTGGCTTTCTAGTAAACCAAGCATCATCAGATATAAAAACTGGTAATCCCGCACCATATAGTCCCATTCCGCCTGTTATAAAATCACCTTGAATATCAAAATCAGAGCCATCTCCAGGTACACCAGATGGTGCAATAACCCACCAAAAATCTGTTTCCTCGGATATTGATTTAGAAACAGAGTTAATCATTCCATAAGTATCTGGATAACTAATAACGTTTGTGCCATCATAATTATAAGAAACTGTAGTACAATCTTCGAGTTCAACTATTTTTAAATTTACCTCTAACCCATTTGTAATTGCTTTTACCCAATTCCTAAATAAATCAGTTGAAATCTTCAATAATCGTGAATCATTCTCTAGAATTTTAGGAGAAATATTGAGATTAACTATTTCCTCTTCTAGATTTGGAATTGTTGGCCTACTAACTGAAGCACAAAGGGCTATTACTACTGTCATGTTTAATTCCCCATTCTTTTTTGGATTACCAAGTGAGATTATGTTATCAAGCATTCTGAGCCCATAATAGGCTATTGGAGAACCAATATTAAGATTACAACTCTTACAATGTGAAAAACTGTTAGTGTTTTCCATCCATGCTAATTCGCTATAATCAATAGTTGAAAAAACTTTATCTACTCTTAATTTTGCAGCATAAAGATTACCTTCTTGGAGATTTTTAAACCCAATAATTAAAGATTCTAATGCTAAAGTTTGGAGTTCGCTAAAAGCATCTTTTCCTCCGTTGTTATTATAAAAATTAATTAAAGCCTCTGTTAATTCAAGATTCTCAAATGTGACTGTTACCGTCTTAGACTCTATGATACTTAGTTGGATTGGATTCTCTGTTGGGTCTATGTCTCCTATGTCACCACTCCAGCCTGTGAATAACCATCCCTCTTCAGGTTGTGCAGTTAGTTTAATAGTCGCGCCTGAATTATAATCAGTTGTTCTACCTGCGTTTACTATCTCCTCTAAGACCTCTCCCTCTCCTTCAATGTTAACTGTAAGGGGATACTTCTTCTTTTCAAAGTTTGCTGTAATGGTCTTAGTGGTGTCTATGGTTATTGTTCTGGTAGCATCTGTAATGCCATCAGACCAACCAGTAAATACATACTCACCTTGTGGGGTAGCTGTTACAGAAACAGTCTGTCCTGCCTCATACTCTCCTCCTGTTGTAGATACAGTTCCTCCTTCTCCTGCAGATAAGGTAATAGTATATTTAACTATTGGTGCAGGTGGGGGTGTTGAGTTCTCATCTGATGAACAGGACAAGACAATAGCAAAAGTAATAAGTAGGAAGAATATCTTTTTCATTACAGTAAGATTTGGAAATGGTAATTTACTTATTTCTATTAACATCTAATAATACTAATAGATTGATAGTATTTAAATCTATAAAAGGTCAGGTTCACTAAGTAAACTACAGAGGGCTATGGTTCATAGTTCTTTAGCTGTTAGTCTAACCTATCTAAGAGGACTTGAAGTAAGTGAGTTGGAGGAAGAAGAGATGCTTATAGTTTAGTTTCCTGATATGTATTTTGAATTTCTATCTATATTATGTTTTAGGTAAAACCTATTTCTTTTACTCACAAAGACTAAATGTCTTATTATATGGTATGGTGTTGTAAATATTCCAGCTAATGCAGCTCCAGCTGTTATAAAATTAGGAGCACCTATTGTAACACCAATTGAGATTAAAGTTGTATACCCAGAGACCTTCATATAACTCTTGCTAATCTCTACTTTGGTGTCTAACTGAATTTTTGCTTTTAATTCGTCTTCAGTTAATGAACTTATTTGAGCATTTAGACTTTGACCTAATACAAGAATGAGTAATAAAATTATTTTATTCATACCACAAACTTAATATAAAAATCTCTATCACCATAAGCTAAGAGACAATCATCTTTAGCTGTTAGCTTGACTTCTTAAGAAGGCTTGAGGATAGTGAGTTAGGAGGGTGATATGCCTATGATTTAGTTTGAGCATTTACCCATTTTATAAGAACTAACTCCGTAACTTTTTGCAACACAAGGATTGGAATAAGTGTACCCATCACATCCGCAAACAGGGTCATATTCCATTGTACACATAGTATCAATTAAAATATCTTTAGGATTTATGCAATCTATAGAGGCATTTCCTTTCTTAAAAATATATGTAATTTCATCATCAGCGATTTCAGGATTATCAATATATGTTAAGATTATTTCATTTTGTTTAACCTCAATTGTATATTCTTTTTCGTTTTCATTTAAAGTTAAAACCCCATCATAAATCAGAAATTTTGAAGGTTCATTGGGTTTTGTAATAAATATGCCATCGTTAAAATCTCCTTTACTAACTAACTTATCCTGTTCAGGGAAAAACCAAAGTTGATTTTTAGTAAAATCATAATTGTCGAAGTAACAATAACAACTTACATCCTGAAGAATATATTGACCCTTAATTTCAGCTATTTTACTTACTTCATCAGATACAGAACAAGAAAATACAAGTGGAATAAACATTAAAAGAAATAAATTTTTCATTTACCAAAACTACAGTTATTTTTTCAAGCTTCTTTAGCAGAACAAGAAGTAATTGTAAATAAAAGGTAAAGAAATAAATTTTTCATTTACCAAAACTACAATTATTTTATGCAAGCTTCTTTAGCAGTTAGTTTGACTTATTTAAGAGGACTTAAGGTTAGTGAATTAGAGGAAAGTGATATGCCTATGGTTTAGTTGTTTAAAATAAATTTATTAACTCTCAAAGTCTCTAATGTGAGTTCTTAACCAATCTCCGATAGTTCCCTCTCTTTTACTGATTTTGTTTTTTAATTAAATTTGTGGTGTAATAGATAGGCACAAAAAAACCCTCACATTGCTGTGAAGGTCTGTTTTTTAAGGCTAAAGCCGATGCTTATTTAGTGGAGAATAGCGGATTCGAACCGCTGACCTCTTGCCTGCCAGGCAAGCGCTCTAGCCAACTGAGCTAATCCCCCAAAGCGAGGCAAAGAAACCACTTTTTTTTATAATCTCAAACCTTTAATTTGCGCAAAATAATCAGTCCTTTTTCACGCTTAATACTAATACAGGAACAGACACGTGAAATTCAGATTTCAAAATGGTGCTTTTTTCCAATAAATTGACAAAAAACCCTCTTTTTCTTCTAAAAACACACAAAAGATCTGGTTTTTGGTCTCTAAAATGCTCTAATACACCTAAATAAGTTGTGGCGTTTTGGGTCATATTAACCTGACTACTCATATCCATTAATGCGGTGTTTATTTTTAAATCTTCCTCCGTATATCCTGGTGTTTTAACCAGCAAAAGAGACACCTTAGATTGGTGGTTTTTCTGAATCTCCAAAAGTGGGGATAAAATTCTATTTGTTTTAAGAATGCCAGATTTAAAAGCAGTTAATACATTTTTAAAGGGTTTAAATACCGCTTTTTTGGGCACAATTAGGGTCGGAATATTGGTGCGTTTAATAATGCTTCCAGAAGTAGGGCCTAAATAATAAATATCCTGAATATCGTTTTGTCTAGGCGCCATGATAATTAGATCTATACCAAGCTCCTTGTCAATGGCTTTAACCCCTTCTACCACACTTCCGTTGTAAGTGACTATTTTAATTTCTAAGCCCTTGGGATCTACTTTACCAATAACTTCTAGTAAATGTGCTTTGTTCTGCTGTGCCACTTTTTCAGATACGTTCATCAGTGTTCCTGGTGCAGATGGTGCATTATACACTTCCATTACAAATATTTTTGAGTGTAAAGGCGCCGCAAAATCTACCGCGTATTGAAGGGTTTCGTGAATGTCTGGACTACTTCCTATGGGAACGAGAATATGATTCATAAAGAGATGTTAGGTATATTTAGAATTAGGTATTAAACTACCATGAATATACTATAAATTTGTGATTAATAATACGTCAGTGCTCATAAGAACTGACAGATAAGTTTATATGATTAGACCAGCCAAAGCAAAAGACCTGCCGTTCATTTTAGAAGTCACCCAATCATGTGCGAGACATATGACAGCAAATGGTATATTTCAATGGAATGAGCATTATCCGAGTCTAGAGGCATTTCAGAAAGACCTAGATCGCGAAGAATTATATGTTTTTGAACAAGAAGGAAATGTGTTAGGAGCGGTTGTGATAAGTGATTTTAAGGACCTTGTTTACGAACCCGTTCAATGGATGTGTGCTACAGGGAAAAACATGTATATCCATAGACTTTGTGTGCACCCAATTGCCCAAGGCAAAGGATACGCCAAGAAACTCATGGATTTTGCAGAAAATAAAGCGAAAAAAGAAGGTTTTATTTCTGTACGCCTAGACACCTTTAGTTTAAATGAAAAAAATGTGGCTTTCTACACCAAAAGAGGCTACTCTAAATTAGGAGATATTTATTTCCCTATTAAGAGTAAAGCCCCTTTTCATTGTTTTGAACTGCCCATTATATACTAATTAAAATAATGAGTGCTACAGAAAATCCGCTTAAAAGAATTCATCGCTTGGCCATTCCCGCTACCATTGCTGGTGTGGCAGAACCCTTTCTCTCTTTAACAGACACCGCTATTGTTGGAAATATACCTATTCAAGGTGCTCAAGCATTGGCTGCTGCTGGAATAGTAGGTTCTTTTTTATCTATGTTGGTTTGGGTATTGGGGCAAACCCAAAGTGCCATTTCTGCTTTGGTTTCTCAATATTTGGGTAAGGACAATTTAGACGGGATTAAAGCACTGCCCATGCAGGCCATGTATGTGAATGTTTCTATAAGTATTTTGGTGCTCGTTACAAGCTTGGCTTTTAAAACAGAGATATTTAAACTAATGAACGCCTCGGGCCCTTTGCTTGAAATGTGTACGCAATATTTTAGTATTAGAATTTGGGGGTTTCCATTAACCCTTTTCACCTTTGGTGTTTTTGGTGTTTTTAGGGGGCTACAAAATACTTTATGGCCAATGTTAGTCGCGCTTACTGGCGCTTTTTTAAATATTGGATTAGACTTTATTTTAGTTTATGGAATAGAGGGATTTATTGAACCTATGTTTTTAGAAGGGGCCGCTTGGGCCAGCCTAATTTCGCAAATAGTAATGGCTATATTTGCCTTGAGCTTGCTCTTTTTAAAGACTGATTTTCCACTGATTGTAAAAGGGCCCATACACCCAGAATTAAAAAATATTATTGGCATGAGCGCCAATCTTTTCGTGCGCTCTTTGGCTTTAAATACAGCCCTTATTTTATCTGTAAGAGAGGCTACTGCTATGGGAACTACTTATATTGGTGCCCATACTATTTTGCTCAATCTGTGGTTGTTTTCTGCCTTTTTTATAGAGGGATATGGGACCGCAGGAAATAGTATAGGCGGTAAATTATTAGGGGCTAAAAATTATACCCAGCTCTGGGAATTAGGTAAAAAAGTGGCTTTTTTTGGTTTCGTGATGGGAAGTATTTTATTGGTGATTGGAACAATATTTTACAGAAATATAGGGGGGCTGTTTTCGGAAAACGAAGGCACTTTACTGGCTTTTGAAGGGGTCTTTTTTATTTTGTTAATCTGCTTACCCACCAATGGTGTTGCTTTTGTTTTAGACGGAATGTTTAAAGGCTTGGGGGAAATGAAATTTTTGAGAAATGTATTGTTACTCACTTCTTTTGGGGTCTTTGTACCCTTGGTTTTCTGGAGTAATAAAATGAATTGGGGACTCACAGGAATATGGGTTGCCTTTGGTTGTTGGATGGTCGCAAGGGGGCTTGCCTTAATCTGGAAATTTCGAAGAAAATTTTTACCCCTAAAACAAAACACCTACATTTAAAACAATTATGAAAGGGACTGTTCACACTCATATAGAAAATGCTATTGCCACCATTACTTTCCAACACCCGGCGAGTAATGCTTGTGATCCAGAAATGTTAGCGGAAATGGCTGGCAATATAAAAAATCTTAATTCGCATTCAGGGGTTAAATTAATCCTACTACAATCTGGAGGAGAAAAAGCCTTTTGTGCAGGTGCATCCATAGCGCATTTGTCTGCATTAAAAGACCTGAAAAATGCTACGGAATTTTTCAAAGGATTTGGCCGTTTAATCCTTGAAATGAAGACGTCTAACAAAATAATCGCAACCAAAGTTCAGGGGAAAGCTGTTGGAGGTGGCCTTGGAATAATAGCGGCGAGCGACTATGTGATTGCTGGTCCAAATAGCGGTCTAAGGCTTTCTGAATTATCCATTGGCATTGGCCCTTTAGTGATTGCGCCTGCTGTGATTAGAAAAGTAGGCATAAGCAAATTCACCGATTTAAGCCTTGAACCAAGCCTGTGGAAAAGCCCACAGTGGGGATTAGAAAACGGCTTATTCAACAAAATTTCCAAAACCCAAGAGAGTTTAACTGCAGAGACAAATACATGGGTTTTGGCCCTGACCCAATACAGTAAAGAAGCCCTTCATCAAATAAAAAAAACGGCTTGGCAAGAGACCGATCATTGGGCTGAGCTATTAGATGCAAATGCTACAGAAACAGCAGCGCTCGCTTTAACAGACCAAGCACAAGCTGCATTCAAATCCTTTATAAAATAGTACCATGAATCAGAACTTTCTATTCGCTGCCCTCGCTTTAGTCGTAGGTGTGATATACTTTTTCAATAAATTTAGAAACAACAAAAAATTTAAACGAAAATAGTTAACTGGTTTTAAGCCATCCGGTAATACTGAGCCTATCTCTATGTGCTATTAATACCTCGTGAGGGATTTTTTGGCTTTCAAAAATAACCATTCTACCAGCAATAGGATTTACAAGTATGGTCTGCTCCTCACTTTGATCCCCTTCAAGATAAAGGGCTAATGCGCCTCCGTCTGTTTGCGACCAATCTTCAGAATTCAAATAAAAAGCAATAGAGAGCTTTCTTTTGTTGTCGTTTTGAAAGCTGTCTAAATGTCTTTTATATCCTGTGCCTGTAGGATACAGTGCGTAATGAAATTCTGTCTGAAGAATACCTAGGAAACAGGTCCTATTCAAATAGGCCACCAAATCATTTAATCTTTTAAAGAACAAAGTCTCTACTTGGGTCTGGACCTTTTCATCTATCCACAAGATATAATCTCCACGGATAGCCGCCGCTATGACTTCATTGGTTTTACTTCCAATGGCTGCTTTTTTAAAACGATCCTCCTCAAAGTGAGCCAAGAGAGAATTCCTCAAAAGAGACACCGTTTTAGGGTCTATAAAATGATCCACAACACTGTAGTCTTGGGTCATTAAATCTGAAATAATGGTTTCGAACAATGGGTCTAGTTCAAAGTCCATTTCGCGGTACAATGCAGCCACTTACAATATTTAAAAGAACAGATAAATGTAGTTCAATTAAGCATTGGTTTTGCAAAAAGAATACCTTTGCAACTTAAACTTTTCTCATGAGCAAAATTAGAATTACCAAACAGTTTAGTTTTGAAACCGGCCACGCCTTATTTGGCTACGACGGAAAATGTAGAAATGTTCACGGCCATAGCTATAAACTGTCTGTGACAGTCATTGGAAGCCCTATAGAAGAAGAAGGGGCTGTAAAACTAGGTATGGTGATTGACTTCTCAGACTTAAAAAAAATTGTCAAAGAAGAGGTGGTAGATGTATTTGACCACGCCACAGTATTTAATAAAAACACCCCTCACATAGAGTTGGCAAAAGAGCTTACTAACAGAGGACACGCTGTGATTTTAGCAAACTACCAACCAACCTCAGAAAATATGGTGCTGGATTTTGCAAATAAAATTAAAGCCAGATTGCCAAAAAACATTGCCTTGTTCTCTTTGAGGCTTCAAGAAACAGACAGCTCGTTTGCGGAATGGTTTGCCTCAGATAACTAGCTGTTTACTATCTTTAGGCTTTATGAAACAGGAAATACCCCTTACAAACGGTAAAAAAATCTATTTTGCCAGTGACAATCATCTCGGAGCACCCTGCGCTGCAGAAAGTTTGCCTAGGGAAAAGAAGTTTGTTTCTTGGCTAGATACTATTAAAGATTCTGCTGCTGCTATTTTTCTTTTAGGAGATCTTTTTGACTTTTGGTTTGAGTACAAGACAGTTGTTCCTAAAGGGTTTACCCGAACGCTTGGAAAACTAGCAGAACTTTCAGATGCTGGAATCCCTATATATTACTTTGTGGGAAATCATGATTTATGGATGCATGGGTATTTTGAAGAAGAATTAGGAATTCAAGTATTTCACAAACCCCAAGAATTTATTATTGAAAATAAAACTTTTTTAATCGGTCACGGAGACGGGCTTGGTCCTGGAGACAAAGGTTTTAAAAGAATGAAAAAAGTTTTTACCAATCCAATAGCTAAGTGGTTTTTCAAATGGCTACACCCAGATATTGGTGTGGCATTAGGTCATTATCTCTCTGTTAAAAATAAGCTCATTTCTGGAGAAGAAGATGTGGTGTTTCTAGGAGAAGACCAGGAATGGTTGGTACAGTACGCTAAGAAAAAGCTCACAGAGCAACACTATGATTTCTTTGTTTTTGGCCACAGACATTTACCCTTAGAGATCGCTGTAGCAGAAAATGCGACCTACGTAAACACCGGAGATTGGATCTCTCACTACACCTATGGAGTTTATGACGGAACCTCTTTAAAGCTAAAAACTGCCCAATAAAGATGTCCTAGCCTTCATGGGGCTTTAGGTCCAATAATTGTAATTGTATGGTGGTTTGTCCTTGCCAAAAATTTTCTGAAATATTAAAAACAATGTCCACCTTTTTTTGATGGGAGAGAAGTGCTAAGGCATCGGCCTTTTTAAAGGCCACAAAATTAATCTTTGTCGTGCCATCTTGGGTAAGCGTTCCCTTGAGATGGGTCTGATCTGCCCCAATCACTTTTGCATAACCTGTGTCATAAACGCCTGTAGCTTTAAATACCGGAATGGGATTTTCAGGACCAAAAGGAGCCATTTGTTTTAAGATTCTAATGAATTTAGGACTAATCTCTGAAAAAGACAGCG
>Ga0208681_1000005_pt1 | contig 223386 bp, 265 predicted proteins | sample Colrivmet1558A02_FD_187677 | JGI IMG/M metagenome (GOLD analysis project Ga0208681, IMG submission 187677) | Estuarine microbial communities from the Columbia River estuary - metaG 1558A-02 (SPAdes) (version 2) | ecosystem: Environmental > Aquatic > Marine > Intertidal zone > Estuary | place... | reverse complement strand
TTTCATCTACAGTACCCAAACTTCCAGACACGACACCATCATCTCCAACTTCTCTAATGTAGCGAACTCGGTCGCCTTTCTTAAATTTTGCCATTTTGTTTTTCATTTCTCTTTGGTGTTAAAGGTTAATGTTGTTCAAGTCTCCTTCTACATAAGTAACTTCAACCTTCTCGTCTTCAATGTAACCATCTTGTTCGACGATTGCAATTGCCATTTCCATACCGATCTTGAAACCATCGTACTCGTCAGGGCTCATCATGCCTTTTTGGTTGATGATTGTTTGTTCGAGTTGCTTAATCAGCTTGGTCATTACTTCGTTCTGTGTCATGATAGCTTTATTTTTTAATTACATTATAAATATACAACAAAAATTTGACCCGGTAAAATCCGGGTCAAACTTTTTAGCAAAAAGTTATTAACATCCATCACAGTGTGAAGCATCACCACCGCAGATACCACAATATGTGATCTTCTCTTCTTTCTCTGTTAAGTGATCTGGTGCTTGATAAGCAACTTCATTCTTTAATCTCTCAATAAACTCTTTGTTCTTTTCAATGAAGTAGGTCTCCATATCTTTACCAGCCCATCGCTCTTTGATGATCTGGAATACTTTAGTGTCTTTGAAAGGTTTCATAGTGCTTGATCTTTTAATTATAGTACTAATATACAACAAAAATTTGACCTGGTAAAACTTTTTAGTAAAAAAGTGACATTAAATTTTGGTAGTCACGAGGAGTACTAACCCGGAAAGAAGCTTTGTCAATCACCAGGTCAGGACTATCAGCCCAACGTTTCTTGGCTTGGGCAATAGCACCTCGCTTAGTCTTAGCCAATTCACTGTTCCAGCCTCCACCAATGAAGCCGTAAAGGTATTCTTTCTTCTGTAGTGCCATATTAATAAAGATTAGATAAACGCTGATTAACCAGGGCTTGACGGCCCACAAAGTATTCTAACTTGTCAAGTGCAAACCGGGCACCTTCAATATCAATGCGGTTAATAGCAGCGTTAGCTTTATACTGCCAGTAATCAATCTTGGGCTGGTAGCCATTAGGGTACTTGCTGCTCTTAGGGCTCTCGTTGTAATCGTGGATCAGAATCATATTGCTAATTGGTTAACTTTACTCTATAAATATAACCAATTCCGGCGACCCAGAAAAACTTTTAGCAAACTTTTTTCAAATTATTTTCACTACTGGGGCCACAGGTGAACCTACTATATACTATTATACCCGTACTCGTAAGAAGGTTTCAGAAAAAAAGTTGGCCAAAAGTTTTTTTATCTCAGTTTTTTTGGTTATATTTACTTAGTAACCAGATAACTAATAGACAAAAACATGGAAAACCTCATTAACGTCACCAACATCTACACTGTAGATTTCATTAAAGGCCGCCAGATTACTGGTGTTCGCTTCATCTCCAAGTCACGTGCTGGTTTTATGACTATTTCAGATGGCCGCGACTTTGACCTTAAATGGTATAATAGCAACCCTGAGCGCTTGATCAGTGGATTTAAGAAAGGTGCACTACAGACAGTACAGGTACAGCTTGACGGTAGTGACCATTTCCTTACTGTATTTGCCCGTCAAGGTAAGAAGATTCACCTGATCGACGAAGTCGTCCTGGCTGACTTAACCGTAGGTACCATTAACTCCTTGTTCTCCAACACTGATCTCTATAACTGGCAACAGTACAGGGCATGTAACACAGCCAGCTGGGCCTCGAAAGCCTATGTCATGAACACCCCAGTGGCCCAATAAAAACCCTAAAAAAGTTTTACCGGGTCGCCGGAATTTAGTATATTAACCCTATAAGTTAAACAACAGCCATGACAAAAGAACTCCTCTACACCGCCCTAGCCACCATAGCCATCCTAGCCCTAGGTACCCTGGTCCTACCGCTAGTTATAGCCCTAGGCTGTAAAGCCCTACTAGTCATGTTCACCCAACCCCTACTAGTCTTAAAGTACATGGGTATCTTTACCCTAGGCTACCTAACCAAGAAATTCATTAAATAAACCCCAGACACATGGACACACAACTCTTCCAAATCACCACCGCCTCCGGAGCCACCTACCAGTACGAAGGCACACTCGAAGCCCTAGCGCGCCACCTAGCAGCTCAGCCTGAGACCTCGACCTACGCCGTCATCGAAGACTAACGCGGAAATTAAGAACGCGAGTCTCGTGTGAGGGTCTCAGGGCAGGACCAGAGGGCATGTCTTCAATCAAAAGAAACAGGTAGTAATAATACAACTATAAGACAACAATGTCCTATAGGTCACTATACAGTTCCCCGCGTGAGAACTCCTGGTCCCACCCCACGTGGCCCGACCCTTCGGGTCTTAGAGCCCTCAGAGCGGACCGCCCCTTCCACTACCCCAAAAAAAGAGACCTTAGCCTGGCCTTAGAGGTAGTATAATACTACACGAATCCACTACTACCACGAGCCGACCTGTATACCCTTACAAGACTAATAGACCTCCGATACCGTCAGAGCGGACCGGCCCGCCGAATGTACCCTGGGCCTCGAAAACCCCGGGGTCCTGGAAGGACGTCCCGCTACCACGTCCTGAAACAGTGAAGCTCTTAACACTATAATACCTTGGTACCCAATAGTGGGCGGCCGATATAATAAGATACCCCATGACTAAACCACTACACGATCACACTACTCAGAGCGGGCCGACCTCTATCGGTCCTTATGATGTCTATCAATTCTTACAGGAATTAGAGAAGTCTTATGAAACAAGTGTTAAGTTTGCTAACAGGGATCTAAGTAATCGAGCCTCTAACCAACTGTCATACCTTGGCAAGGGCTGGATCATCGCACAGGCTCAGGACGATGGCTGGGTTCAACTATACGACTCGGTACAAAACCCGACCGCTTATATGTCACGACTGCCAGGTCACTGCTGGGTTGCGGGCCGCCACGAGATTGACCGGTACTGGATGGAACCCGTTACGAGACTGTAAGGGCCTTAAAGGACCAACAGGTCCTAGAACACTATACGAAAAATGGGTCGAAGTAGCAGTTCGATGGATAGAAAAAATGTGTTTTTTTAATTTTTTAATTTTATGTTTTTTCATTTTTTTCCGAACTGATTTGGAATTTTCCCTCTACTTGGAAGATTAGAAGGCAGAGTAGCTCTGATTCTTTGACACTTGGAAAAATGCGTTTTTCTCTTTTTTTAATTTTATGATTTTATGTTTTTCACAAAATCATTTTTTTCTTTTTTTCATTTTTTCATTTTTTCCGAAGGACTTAGAGGGAAGTATCAGACACTTCTGAAACTAATAGTAGATCGTGAGTATAATACCTATGAAGACCAAACTAAAGAATCAACTCCTTGACCTTGCCATCATCTTTGGCATGATTGGCGCATTGACTATGTCGATTGGAGTTGCCGCGGTAGTCGGCGTCATTTTATCAATGATTTTTGGAGGACCGTCATTCTGGTGGGCTGTTGGCATCATTGCAGCTGACTTAACTGCTAGCGCCTGGTTGGTCTTTAAGATAGTCCGTGGATTCTGGGACGAGATTGAAAGAACTAACATGTGAACAATATGACGTACGTTCATATAACACCTGATAATAAAAGAAATATAATGGCTAAAAACAAAACAGATTGGAAGACAAAGCCCTGTGCTAATGATCCAAAATCAAAAATGATGATCTGTATGAATTCAGATCTATCCCAATCGAGATGGGCCGATTACTATGAAGGTGAGGAGCCATGCGGAGAATGGGTTAAGATTGACATGGATTCAACCGCCGTTTTATGTTCTAAATGTACTCAAATGACTCTTAAGTAATGGAAAAACCAAAGGTAATCAACGCACTTGAATGCGAAGGTTGTAACGTCCCAAAGGGATGGGGTCACGAAGTTATCTTCGTGAATAATGAGCTGTACTGTGGAAAGCTATTGGTCTTTAAGAAGGGTTGCATGTTCTCTATGCACTACCACATGATCAAAGACGAGACATGGTATGTAGAAGAAGGTGAATTCCTGTATCGTTGGATCGATACTGAGACCGCTGAAGTTCACGAACAAAAGCTTCGTGTAGGTGATTCAGTTCGTCAGTTTCCTGGTCAGCCTCACCAATTGGAGGCCCTGACAGATGGTACCGTGTTTGAAGTATCTACTCAACACTTCGATTCGGATTCTTACCGAGTTTGGCGTGGAGATTCTCAAACCAAATGAACAAAGACATTCTAAAGAGATTAAATGACGAGGATTGGAATTCTAATAAGAGTTCCAATCGTCCTCGTGTTTGGGTTAATGGCACGTTTGATGTCATTCATCGAGGACACGTTGAACTCATGAACTTCGCGGCACAATATGGCGACGTTCGTGTAGGTATCGATTTAGATAGTCGAGTTAAAGAATTGAAAGGCGAAGATAGACCAGTTAATAATTGGGAGGATCGAACCTATGTAATCTCTAACCTTAAGGCCGTTCATTCAGTTGTTGGATTCGATAGTGATGAAACGTTAATTGAATGTATCAAAGATTGGAAGCCCAGTGTCATGATCGTTGGATCTGATTATAAGAATAAGAGAGTAATAGGATCAGAGTATGCAGGTAAGCTCGTCTTCTTTGACCGCATTGAAGGATATTCATCAACAAACATCATAAACCATGCAAGTAGCAGTATTCGGTGAGCTATGCACCGACAGATTCGTGTATTCAGAGATTAAGAGATTAAGTCCTGAAGCACCTGTACCCGTATTAAATCCTATAGAGACGATTGAAAATCCAGGGATGGCCGGTAACGTGGTTGAAAACCTTCACGCGATGAATGAAGATGCACGGGTTCTTCACGTTTGGCAGGACGAAGAGATCACAAAGACTCGATTCATCGAAAAGAAGTCTAATCACATGTTCGTTCGATTAGACGAAGGTGAAGGACAGATCAGTCCTCTAGTTTTTGAAGATATGCCAGATCAAGTGGTTGACTTTTTACATGATGCAGATGCTACGATCGTAAGCGATTATGATAAAGGCTTTATGGATATTAAGACAATCTGTAAGATTGCTAAGGATTCTCACGTATCAGTGTTAGACAGCAAAAAGAAACTTTCGGTTGAAGTAGTTGACGCTTTCACATTTATTAAATTGAACGAGGGAGAGGCCGAGTACAATAAGAAACTAGTGGCACTTTATCCTGAGAAATTCATTGTAACCCTGGGCGCTAAAGGCGTTTATCATAATGGTAAATCGTATCCTTCTGAAAATCCACAGGAAACAATCGACGTCAGTGGAGCAGGAGATACGTTTGTGGCAGCCTTCACTCTTAAGTTTGTTGAGACTGGAGATACTTCAGAAGCCATTAGATATGGAAATGAGATGGCAGGTATGGTTGTCACCAAGCGTGGAGTGGCTGTTCCAAAATAGTACTGTGATAAGTTAATCAAAAGAGTGGATATATAAATTGAATTTGTGTTAAGAGTGGTTGAAAGACTACAATGATTTTGTTCACTCTATGAATGGGTCAATCTCGAAGAGGTTGACCCATTCTTCTTTATAAACAAAATGGTTTCGTGTGATATAACTAGAGTTAAATTAAATTCTACTCTATGGATAATCCATCTTGGAACAAACATGACAAAGCCACTGATGCTTGGCAAATTCTTCGAATTCAAAGTGAATTCACCAAAGGATTTGATACCTTTAATGAATTAGACGTACCCTGTGTATCCGTATTCGGTTCGGCTCGAACATCGGTGGGATCTAAATGGTACGAAGAAGCCAAGCAATTTGGAGTGCTAATGGGAGCGGAAGGATTTGGAATCATCACAGGCGGTGGACCAGGAATTATGGCTGCCGCAAATCACGGTGCTCAAACAGTGGATGCCAAATCAATTGGTATTGGTATTGAATTACCATTTGAATCTGGCATGAATAAGTATGTTGACTATGGGGTAGAGAACCGTTATTTCTTCACACGTAAAGTAATGTTCCTTAAATACTCACAAGGATTCGTTATATTCCCTGGAGGTTTAGGTACGTTAGATGAATTGTTTGAAGCTCTAACACTGGTTCAAACCGGCCATAACATAAAGTATCCTATTGTTTTAGTTGGTAAAGAGTTCTGGGGAGGTCTAATAGATTGGATCAAAGAAACTCTTGTTTCCTCAGGTCGAGTAAGCGAGAAAGACTTGGATCTTTTTCGAGTAGTTGACAGTGCAGTTGAAGCACGTGATAAAATTCTAGAATACTTTAACAAGTACACCAAAGAAGGTTCACCTAATTTCTAATAAGATACTCTTTTTTGAGTACCTCGATTAAGGCAAAATAAATAACTATATGAACTTTAAGCGCTTAACTGATCGCAGTGAAATCGAGATTGCAGACTACGTCCGGACTTATGTTAAAAGCGTGGGTAAAGATAACGTCCAGCTTTATATAGGATGCGATAGTCAAAATAAGGGTGATAATACCATTTACGCAACGACCGTCGTTCTTCACATTGGTAATACAGGTTGTCACGTCCTATATAAGCGTGAAACCTTTCCGAGAATCTTTGATTTTTGGGCTCGCTTATGGGGTGAAGTTGAACGCTCTGTTGAAGTTGCTCTTCACCTTCAACAGAATGGCATAATTGTTGATAATATAGATTTAGATCTTAACGCCGATCCAACCACCCGTTCTAACAAATTAGTTCAAGCTGCAAAAGGATACGTTGAATCGCTTGGCATCAAAGCCAGGATTAAACCTAATATCTTACCCGCTATCAGCGCTGCAGATAACATCGTTAAGTAAACTATTTACGCCAAAGCAGTATAAATATCTCGAAAACTATTCCAAACAAATATGGCATTTGAAGATCCAAACGAATCAAGACGAGGTCCTAAGAAGGCCGGTTCAACTCCATACCTAGATCAGTTCGGTGAAGATCTCACCCTAATGGCCAAGGAGGGCAAATTAGATCCAATCATTGGCAGAGATGCTGAGATCTTGAGAATTTGTCAAATTCTTGCTCGTCGCAAGAAAAATAACCCAATCATCCTTGGAGATCCAGGTGTTGGTAAAACTGCAGTTGTTGAAGCCATTGCACAGAGAATCGTAGAAGGAAAGGTTGCAAGAACTTTGATCGGAAAACGATTAGTTTCTTTGAACATGACTATCATCGTTGCGGGTACCAAATACCGTGGTGAATTTGAAGAAAGAATGAAGAATATAGTTGATGAGCTAAAGGCTAATCCTAACATTATCGTCTTCGTTGATGAAATTCACACGATAGTGGGTGCGGGCGGTGTAAGTGGTTCTTTAGATGCTTCAAACATTTTAAAGCCTGCCCTTGCAAGAGGACAAGTCCAGTGTATTGGTGCTACTACATTAGATGAGTACCGTGAAAACATTGAGGATGATGGTGCATTGACGCGTAGATTTCAAGAAGTATTCATTGATGCACCTTCGATCGAGGATACGATTCAAATCCTAGAAAGAATTAAGGATAAGTATGAGGATCATCACGTTGTCCAGTACACTCCCGAAGCTATTGAAGCTTGTGTCAAATTGTCTGACAGATATATCACTTCTCGTGAACTCCCAGACAAGGCTATCGATTTGATGGATGAAGCAGGTGCTAAGATTCACCTTCAAGAAATTAAGGTTCCTACTTCTATTAAAAAGATGGAGAAAGAAGCCGAACTATTAAAGCAGGATAAGCTTGAAAGTGTATCACAGCAGGATTATGAAAAAGCTGCACAGTTCCGAGATCAGGAAATGAATAAGCGCAAAGATCTTGAAAAGTCAATCAAAGAATGGGAGCAATCTTTAAAAGAAGATCGCAAAGAAGTTGACGCCGAGGTTATTGCCGAAACTCTATCTCAACAAACAGGCATTCCATTGTCACGCCTTTCAGGTGATGAAAGCAAAATGATTCGTCTGCTTGGTGAAGGGTTAAAGAAAAAGATCATCGGCCAAGATGATGCAGTTGATGCTCTTGCAAAGGTTATTAAACGTTCACGCGTTGGAGTATCTTCTCACAAGAAGCCGATCGGTTCATTCATGTTCTTGGGTCCAACAGGAGTTGGTAAGACTGAGACTGTAAAGGCACTGACTGAATACATGTTTGGCTCCGAGGATGCTATGATTCGAATTGATATGTCTGAATACCAAGAAAAGTTCAATGTATCTCGATTGACTGGAGCGCCTCCAGGATATATTGGCCACGAAGACGGCGGTCAATTAACCGAAGCAGTTCGTCGTAAGCCTTATTCTGTCATACTATTTGACGAGGTTGAAAAGGCACACCCTGATACTTTTAACGTTCTTCTTCAAGTTCTTGATGATGGACGCTTGACCGACTCTCTCGGTCGCACTGTTGACTTTACTAATACCATCATTGTTATGACATCGAACGTAGGTGCTAAGAAAGCAGCTGAATTTGGAGGAGGTATTGGATTTACTAGTCGTTCGAATGTTGCAACTGAGAAAGCACAGATGGAAGGCATCATTAAGAAGGAACTTAAGAATAAGTTTACTCCTGAGTTCTTGAATCGCCTAGACGATATCGTTCTATTCGACCAGTTGACAGACGAACACATGATGAAGATTGTTGACATCGAACTCCTAGACTTATGTGAACGCATGTTTGAACAAGACATTCGATTGAAGTTCACTAAACAAGCGAAAGACTTCCTAGTCAAAGAAGGATATGACCCTGCATACGGTGCACGTCCTCTAAAGCGTGCAATTCAAAAGTACGTTGAAGACATTCTTGCGGATGGTATCCTGGATGGTGAAATCGTAGCAGGTGAAAAGGTGTACACTATCACCTACACCAAAAATGATCAGAAACTTTCGTTACGTTAAGAGTATAATAGTAACAGAGTTTCTAATTATGATAATCTATAAAGACCGTTCATTCAGTACACAGTTTCAAGATCTAATTGCATTGATTAATGCAGGTGGATCTGAATCTCAACCACGTGATCTTAAAGTTCGTGAACTCACGTTGGGTCAAGTTAACATTGACCCAACCAACGCTTTCGCTGACTTTGAATCTCGTAAGTTCAACTTCAAGTATTTCGCTGGTGAACTTGCATGGTACCTAAACCGCGATTGTAACATTGACTACATAAATCAGTTCTCAGGTTTCTGGAAAGGTATCACCAATCCTGGAACCAATGAGATCAACTCTAACTATGGTAACCTCTTGTTTGGTGATCAGTTAAAGTGGGTTCGTGATTCTCTTTTAAAAGATCAGAACACTCGTCAAGCGATCGCCTTCTTGAACCAACCTAAGTTTCAGTTCGAAGGTAACAAAGACTTCGTGTGTACGATGTACCTCAACTTCTGGATTCGTAATAACAAACTGAATATGAAAGTTCAAATGCGTTCAAACGACATCTTCTACGGTTTGACCTATGATGCACCGTTCTTCGCCTTTGTTCACCAACATATGTACTTGTGGTTAAAAGACACCTACACTGATCTTCGGTTGGGTACCTATCATCATTGTGCGGATAACATCCACTATTACGAACAACATTTCTCACTTGCGGATTCTATCTTAAACGAAGATCTAGATTTGCGTCGTCCATACCGAATGGAACTAACAGAACCTTTCTTCGTGTATGATAAAGATGGTAACTATCACCTCACCTCAAAGGGTATGATGTTCATTAATTCAGTTAATCGCCTAGTTGGTTCTGATTCTAAGATGAATGACTATCGTGATATGATTACCCAATACATGTTAACCTCAAGCGAAGTAGAAAATGTTTGAAGATTTTGAAGATTTTGACTTTGATTTCGAAGATGATGGAGTACCTCGTATTCGCGTTGACTCCGCAACTTCGGTCACTGACTTAGAACTAACACTCCAATCAAATCACGATGATTTCTTTCGGCGTATAGTTGATCATATTCTGTCACGTCTCGAAGGAGACAGACAAGTGCTTCCAGTCGCAATTCTAATCGATGAAGAAGGTGTTGAATATGAAATGCAGGTCGAAGAAGATGGATATAATAAAGCACTGGATAAGGCGAACGACTATTTCGTAACGATTGAAGAATACGAAACTTGCGACCTAATCAAACAAATGTACGAAATAATTGAAAAGAAAAATGAACTACGGTAAAGAGTTTAAGAAATACGCAATGAGCGATCACAACGTCAGCTCATCAAAATTTGACTACTATCAATCTCAGGTTGAATCATCAATGACGCCTTACATCCTTGAGGAGCGTGAGATGCGAGTTACTCAAATGGACATCTTCTCACGATTGATGAGAGATCGTATCCTATGGGTTGCAGGTGGAGTTAACGACAATATGTCAACAGTTGTACAGGCGCAGCTAATGTTCCTTGATAACGTATCTAAGGACGACATCACTATGCACATCGATTCTCCAGGCGGATCAGTTAAGTCAGGTCTATCAATGGTGGATGTGATGGAATGGATTAAGTCTGACATTAGAACCATTAACACAGGGATGGCGGCGTCAATGGGATCAGTACTACTTGGTGCAGGAACAAAGGGTAAGAGATCATCCCTAAAACACTCTAGAACCATGCTGCACCAATCTTCTGGCGGATTCAGAGGTAATATCCAAGATGCAGAAGTTGATTGGGTAGAATGGAAGAAGATTAACCTTGAATTGTTTGAACTTCTAGGTAAGTACTGTGGTAAGAAACCTTCACAAGTAATGAAGGACGCAACACGTGATTTCTGGTTGACGTCAGAAGAAGCGATGAAGTATGGCATCATTGATGAAGTTATTCAAGGAGTAAGATAATAAGATACTATTGTTCTAAATGATACTCTTTTACGAGAGAACAATTTAATATATAGAGTGTATAGTTTGAGTTATATCAAACCGCTCTACACAGTTCGAATCCGGTATTACTTAGGTGGTACCGGATTTTTTATGTCATAAACTTTTTGTAGGTTTGTGGTATAATAATTTATGAAAGTCATATTCTTAGACAACGACGGTGTTATTTGTCTCGCAAGTAACTGGGGTTCACGCCTAAAGAAGCGTCAGAAGTGGGGAGGAATGAAACTATCAATGAGTTCACGCGAGATTCCCTTAAAGTATCGTTTTGATAACTTTGACAAGAAGGCAATTGAGATCCTGAATCAGATATTAACTGAATCAGGGGCGGAGATTGTTGTATCTTCTGATTGGAGGTTTCACGCTACGTTAGAGGAACTAGGTGACTACTACGAATCTCAGGGAATCTGTAAGCGTCCAATCTCAACGACTGGAATGTTCGAGGACTTGTTTCCACGAGAATGGTCCAGTTTGAGATTCAGGGCGGACTTAGAACTTGAACGCAGTATGGAAATTCAGCATTGGATTGATGAACATCCTGAAATCACCCATTGGGTTGCGATCGATGATCTGAACATGAGCGTTGGTTTCTTAGGAGAACAGTTCAGCGCGAACGACGGGTCTGACGACAAACCGGGCCTGACCAACTTCGTTTGGACCCCTCGTTCCTATGAGGGAATCAAACAGAGTGGACTTCATGAAAAAGTTTTAGAATTTTTAACATAAAGTTTTTTCGGGTCAAGTTTTTGTTGTATATTAACCTTATAAAGTTAACCAATACAACAAAATGAAAATAGAACACCATTTTAAAAATGATAAAGCAGATCTTAAAGGTCTTTTTAAGGACGTAACTAAATTTAGCACGTTTTGTTCTCGTTTAGGAAAACAAGCCGAATTAGATATCGACCGGTATCCACGGGATCAATTCGTTGGGGACGGATTTGAATTTTTTGCAGAATTATTTTTTAAGCATTTCAAAGATAATCCAACATTAGGAGTTCATGAATACCATCCAATTAAGGGTAATGATAATGGTGTTGATGCATACGGAATTAATATGGATCTCAAGCACTGTGCTTTTCAAATTAAATATCGGTCTGATGCAACTCAACTTTTAACTGCTAAAGATGGATTAGATTCATTTGTTGCAGAATCTGCATGGCCTGTTGAAAAATGGGGTGCAATTGAACGTATAGATTACATTAGAAATAAAGTGTCTCCAACTCTTTTTATTTTTACTAGCGCAAAGGGACTTCACTGGTATACTGAAACTGTCAAATATCGTGGTTTTGTAAAAGTATTTGGTCGAGATGAAATTCGACAGTATGTTGATGGTAATCTTGGGTTTTGGAAGTCTATGAATGATATTGTCGATAATATCATTGCAGAAAATAATTTGAAAAAAGTTTCATAAAAATTTTACCATGTCAGTTTTTTTTGTTATATTAGTAGTATAATTAAAAGATAAAGCAAATGAACAACGTAATTGAACTCTATCCTCATCAGAAAGAAGCATTTTATCAGTGTCAAACTAATAAACTTGGCCAAATACTAATGCCGACTGGTACTGGTAAAACGGTAGTGGCCGCAGCTGTAATCGCCGATCATATCGCTAAAAATCCAGGATTCTCTGCCCACTTAATCAATGCACCCCGAATTATGCTTTCATACCAGCTTTTGACTGAAGTTTACAAATTTATGCACAATACTTCAGTTGAGGCAGAATACATGATGATCCATTCAGGAGCAGCCCCTTCACAAGATGAGCTTGATGAAATCCGTATGAGTTCTCCTTCAAACTTCCCCTTTAGTTTGATAGAATCTACGACTAAAACAGAGGACATCGAAAACAAACTTAAGAGTTGTAAAAAACGTGGAGTACCTGTAATTTTTGTATCTACATACCACTCATCAGATCGTCTTTTTAATGTAATCAATAATCGAAAGGGAAAGATCTCAGTCATGATAAATGACGAAGCACAGTATCTTGTATCTAATCAATTTCATGAAATTGCAAAGCGCCCAGCACAACGTAAATACTTTTTTACAGCCACTGCAAAACATACACGAAACTCAGATGGCCGTGGAATGAATAACGAATCAATTTATGGTAAGTCAATCTATACCTTAACTCCCCGCGAAGCCATTGATTTGGGTTTGATGTTACGTCCACGTATGCACTTTGTGACTAATATCCAAGGTAAAAAAGATTATACTATGCAATCAATTACCGATTCATTGGGTATGATTGTTAGTGAATCATTTAAGCAACATGCGTATGAATTAGGTATGGTGCAACCAAAAATGCTAGTAGCTTCAAACGGTACTGGAGACATTAAGAAACTCATTGAATCTCCTGAAATGTTAAGGGCTATTGCAATGGGTGTAAATGTTTATGCAGTTGCATCAAATATTGAGGTAGATAATTGGATTAATGGTGTTCGTGTAACTCGCCAAGATTTCTTAAAAGCATTAAAAGAAGATGGTGCAAACAAAAACTCTAGAATGATCATTATCCATTATGACATTCTTAGCGAGGGCATTGATGTTCCTGGAATTACAGGCGTATTGTTTTTGCGCGGTATGGGTCAAAGTAAGTTTATGCAAACACTAGGCCGCGCTGCACGTCTAATCGGCATGGATCGCAAAGCTATTCACGAGGACGGAATCATTGATCCAAAGAATATAGAGTCGCTTAAGCAAATGATCAAACCATATGCGTGGGTAATTGTTCCAATTCTTTCAACAGATAATGAAGAAGACGCAATGCACACCATGTATTTGATTAATCATCTTCGTAGTACTGGTTTTAATCCAGCTGAGGATGTAATTACAAGCGGTTCCGGCAATGGTATTCCTACAAAAAAAGGATTGGATGCTTTTAACGAGTTGAAACGTTCAATTCCTACAGCTGCTGAACCACTTGATGAAATGATTGCTCAGATTGAAGACGAAGAGAATGCTATGCTTTTGAAAGAGATGTCAACGGTAGATCTCATCTTTGGACTTATTGCATAAATAATTGCAAAAAGTTTTAGTTTAGATTTTTCCAGGTCATTTTTATTTTGTATATTAGTAGTATAATTAAAAGATAAAGCAAATGAAAACGTATCAAAAATTCAAAGTAGAAGATTATATGTCTGATATTTTTGGCAAGTTTAATTATGTTAATGGAATAGCAGATGATCTTCAAGGCACCTATACATGTGATGCAACTGTACAAAAAATAATTAAAAAGTTGTCTAAGATTAAAAACATCCATAATTGTAAAGTTCTTGTAATGTACAACGTTGAAATTGCCGCAGCATTACTTAAGATTGGTTTGAAACAATCTCAAATTACAGTGTATAATAATAGTTCATTCAAAAATAATGAACTTATTAAATCGGGGTTTAAGACAATCTTTGAATCTAAGTTCAATAAAAATAAAACTATTATGAAAGCATACGCTAAGCACTTTGATGTAGTTTTGGGTAATCCTCCATATAAAAAGCGTATGCATTTAGATTTCCTAGATAATGGATATGATCTTTTGAAAGAAGATGGTAAAATGATTTTTGTACATCCGACTAACTGGTTGTTACACTTACGAGAAAACTCTAACTTTAAGACCGATTCAAAGCTAAAAGAAAAGATCGGTACTCATTTTGTTTCATTTGACTTTTATAATTTTCAAGATCTTTTTCCAACTGAAAAGGGAACCTATTATCCTATTGCTATAACGCACATTGATAAGACCAAAACATCATCTAAAATTGAATTTAATAGATTTGATAAAATAAATGAATCTTATATAGTTAATGATCCACGAGATGTTAACCATATTGGATCTTATACTTTAATTAAATCAATAGAGACCAAAATTAAAAACAAAGTATCTAGTTTTATTAGTGATGTAATTAATAATAATGTAGAAGAATCGCACTATGTTTCATTGAATTGGATGGGAGGAACTGGATATTTGTCTACTACATTTACTGATGGAATTACTAGGAAATTTGAAAATCGATATAATTTTATCAATAGTCTTAATAATTTTGTTTCTAAAAAACCTTTAAGATCTGAATCACGAGGCGGTAAAAAGGCGGGTAACTTAAAGGCTGGTATTCCATTTAATTCAGTTGAAAAAGCAAATGCATTTTTATATTATGTGACTTCAACATTTTTTGTTAAGTATTTGATTATTACATACAATATGGATCAACACCTGGATAGTGCATATCCATATGTACCCATGATTGATTCTAGTTTAATGCAATCAGACAAAGCTATTTTCGAATTCTTTGAATTTTCTGAAGGTGAAATTAATTTAATTAAAAATACAGTTGAGAATCATAAGCATGCTTAATTTATACATTCAACATGCTCGTAATAGAGAATACATGTCAGGTATTGACCGTGACAAGCTCAGAGTTAAACAGACTGCTGAAGTATTCACACCTACGCCCTTAGTTCAAGAAATGCTTGATAAGCTTGAAGAGCAAGATCCTACAATATTCTCAGACCCAACTAAGACATTCTTAGATAACTCATGCGGAGACGGTCAATTTCTTTCAGAGGTTGTCATTCGTAAGATGAAACGTTCAGGTTGTACACTTGAACAAGCTCTATCCACTACATACGGCGTTGAGTTCATGAAAGACAATGTTAATGAATGTAGAGCAAGACTCGCGGGTCCTAATCCAACTGCTGAAATTTTAGAGATTGTCAATCGAAACATCGTACATCACGATGCTTTAACGTATCACTATCAGTTTGGGAAAGAGAAAGAGCGGGCCCTATTTTAATTTTCATAAAGTTTTTCTAGGTCGTGGGAATTGATTATATTTACCCTATAACAGATTAACTTAATCAGATATTATGATCGAAACATTTCAAAACCTTCAGTCTTTCATCGAGTTGTCGAACTCGTCTAACTCTAACGTTGATAAACTTAACGCTATTGAAGCGTATAAGAATGACACTGAAGTGATGCGAGTCCTTCGTTACACTTATGATCCATTTAAACAGTACTATGTTACTTCTAAAAACTGTAAAAAGCGCAGCGACCTGGTTTCTGCAGACACTTACTACAATCTTTTTGACCTTCTTGACGATCTTAATGATCGTGTTATTTCTGGGCACAATGCTATTGCAAGGGTTAATGCATTTGTTAGGAAGTATCCTCAATTTGAAGACATCATCTGGTCCATCATCGACCGAAACCTTAAGACTCGTTCAACGACGCAAATGATTAACAAGATTGTACCTGGTTTGATTCCTACTTTCTCAGTTGCATTAGCGGAAGCTTATAATGAGAAGACCGCGAAGAAGGTGGATTGGGAAGATACTTGGTACGTTAGTCGTAAACTTGACGGGGTTCGTTGTATTGGAATTGTTGACCGCAATGGAGATGCAAAGTTCTATTCACGTGCAGGAAATGAGTTTGAAACCCTAGGTCGATTGGCTATTGAAATCAAACAGAATCCAATGCTCTGGAATAGGGTTCTTGATGGTGAAGTTTGTCTTGTCGACGAAGAAGGTAATGAAGACTTTCAGGGTATTATCAAACAGATTAAACGCAAGAACCATACTATTAGTACTCCTAAGTATTTTGTATTTGACACTCTTACACATGATGAGTTTCATAATGGAACCGGCGACCGCACCTTCTGGATGCGAGATGCAGATACACTTGAAATGTTTGACTTCATTGACAGCGATATCGTTGAACACCTTGCGCAAATTCAAATCTATGACGATGAAGGATTTGAAACGATGAACGAAATAGCAAAGAACAACGGATGGGAAGGATTAATGTTGCGCAAAAACGACACCTATAAAGGTAAGCGCAGTCAAGACATCCTAAAGGTTAAATCATTTTCAGACCAAGAGTATATAGTAACCGGAGTTGAGAACAAGATTCACCGAGTAATCGTTGGCGGCCAGGAAGTTGAGGAAGAGGTTATGAGTCACGTTTTCATTGAACATCGCGGTTGTCAAGTTAAGGTTGGAAGTGGCTTCTCGCTTGAAGAACGTCGACACTATTACGCTCACCCTGAATTGATCGTCGGTAAGACTATCACCGTTCAATACTTCGAAGAAACACAAAATCAACACGGAGAATTTAGTCTTCGCTTCCCTGTCGTTAAGGCAGTTTACGAAGAAGCTCGAAACTTCTAATGACAAAATCAGCAAAGAAACTAAAGAGGTGGTTTAATAAGTATCTGCTCGCTACAACGCCGTCAAAGACATTGTTAGCTGGGTTGATGGCTTATTTCCAATCTTTTCTTGGAGCTGTGGTAAGTGTCTTTATCGCTAATGACGGTGGAGTTATGGTCTTGGCCGCGGCGTTAATGTATTGGTCATTCGTAGTGGTTAACATTCAGCGCGCGGCTCATGGTAATCTACAGGGAAACATTGCCTTTGTGATTGGAGCTTCTCTTGGAACTTGGACAGGTACAATGTTCGTCTATAAACACTTGATGCAGTGGTTTATTTAGCACCTCCAAAATCAGAAGCTGAATTAGGTTATTACGTCACGTGGTTATCGAAGACTGATCATAGTATTACAATACTCCGTAACGTAGAAGATCTTAACGGTCCTTTGATCTTGGCCGGCGGCGCTGATATTGGTAAGAATCCAGAAAGAGATGTGTTTGAGTACTCTCTAATCCATAAAGCTCTCGAGAATGGATGGCCAATTCTTGGAGTATGTAGAGGAATGCAGATTGTTAATGCTTACTTCGGCGGTGACGTTGAGGATCTATTGGTTGAAGATAATCATAGCTCTTCACGAGACTTCATCATGGAAAACAACGTAGCTCGAAAGAAGAGTATCTACCATGAGGTTTGGGACGAAGATCACAACCACTTTCGAGTCAACTCTCGCCACCACCAACACTGCCTAAAAATACCGAGACCTTTACGTCCTATCATGTGGTCGTGGGATGGGATTGTTGAAGCTATATACGGTCCTAAGATCTTGCTTGTTCAATGGCATCCAGAAAGAAGTGAGGTATATGGATCTATGGCATCTGAATGGCCACTCCTGTGGTTAAAAGAACATTTGTAAAAAGTTTTCAAAAAGTTTTTCCAGGTCGCGGATATTTGTTATATTTACTATATGGAAAAACAATCCTACACCTTCCCTGCTCACGACACTTACGGTGGAGTGTTCACTGTAATAGAAACCATCAGTGGTACTTTCGTTTGTCCAGGCTGGCATCCTGTTCCTTATGGTACGTCAATGGATCAAATTAAAATTGACACAACTGGATGGGTTAGACATTCAGATCGTAATGCAATTCCTATTAAGAGCGTTGAATCTAAAGAATGGAAAGTTAATGGTTCTAAGCCGGGTGTAGTATATGACGTAGCGGTTAACGATAATGAATGGTCGTGTACTTGCCCGGCCTCTAATTTTCAACGCGGAGATTGTAAGCATATTAAAACCAAGAAAGCAGAATTAGTATAATGAAAAACGAAGAAGAACATAGTAAACTTAACGGTTTAAAGGCTCGTCACGTTGCTCAGATCATTCGTCGAAAGATGGTTCAGAAAGATCACGGTGATATGTCTAAATACTCACGCAAACAAAAGCATAAGAAAAATGGCGAAGATTGTTAGAAAGACCCTATGTCATAAATGTGTAGAAGAATTCAGTAAAAAGGAGTTCGATTGGGTTTTAACCAAGAGCTTTAAATGGGTTCCAGCAGAACAGAATGACGATCACTACTATGTACCAATGTGCAAACCGTGTCAGAATGAAAAAGTCTAAAAATGGGTTGAATGCCCTCATCTATCTCTTTGACGATATTATAGCTGATAGACTTGGCTATCCCTATGAAGAATACACACAAATCATAGAATCGATTGACATTGATGAGGCTGACTTTATAATGTCTGCCACCTTTGAAATCATAGTTGAAGAGGAAGAAGGAAACATCAGTGATGAAACAACTAATGATTTTCTCTCGGCCAAAGAGCGGTTTTCAACCTTTCATGAAAGTTTTTTCAAAAAAAGTGCAGAATAATTTCCTCGGGTCAAATTTATTTGTTATATTTACTAAGTAATCAGATAACTAATAACAACAATGATTGAGTTAATCAAAATCCAACCGGTCTTCACCAAGTCTTTCAAGCGATTTGGTAAAGTTTATCCTGCTCAACCCACTAAGTATAGTGTAGCAGTAGATCGTAACAAGAGTATCACCATCTTCGAAGATGGCAAGCAAACTTCCACCTTTAACATGGGCGATACGGTAGTTTATGACTCTTATAATCTTTATTACACTGGTAAGATTATCCAGATCTCTGAAACTTCGGTGACAGTTGAAGAACCTTATAACCTATATGGTAAAGATCATGGACGACGTCATCGTATGCCAATGGAACGCTTCTGCTGGCGAAACTCCGGTCTTGACTTAGATCGTATCAATAATTTTAATCGCGAAGAATCTTACTATATTTAATCATGAACAAACTAGAAACACTTAAGTGCGTTGAAGTAACTTCACAACGACAAGCTGATAACGGTACTATCAGTTATTTTGATCCACAAACTAAGACTTACTATAACCTCTATGAAAATGGTTATGTTCGTCGAAGCTTTGGTCGTAAACGTCTTAGAAACGGTAAACTGTCTGATGAGACCATTTATCAGTTGAATCCAACTCGTATGGTTGATCAAACTTATACATGGTCGACTGGTATATCGCGCACATACAAATGTAAAGAGCGTATTATGTTGATGTCACATGATGAGCGCATTTCTTGTGCTGCTCGAGCCGTACTGAATTATCGTAACACTGTAAAGAAGAATGCAGAATGGCTTGAAAAGCGCAGTGTGTTGACTGCCATTCATGATGAGATTCGACAGTATCATCAGGGTAACTTGACGTTGGATATGGCTCTTAATGGTATTAAAGAACTTACTAAGGAGATCTAATCATGGGTCGAAAGAAAGTTCACAAAGCACAATGCTTTAAAGTTTATGAGTGGTCTGGAGAACACTGGACTCCAATCCACTCTAACGATTCAAGTGTATGGGTCGTTCCAATTAATGTCTCCAGAAAAATTGTTGGAGGCGCTGTAAAAAAAGTTGAAAAACATTTCCTAGATTCACTGGAATTTGTTATATTAGCTAAATAATCCTTAATCATAATGAGTAAAACTATTTTCATAGATCTTGATGGCGTGATGGTCGATTTAGAGGCCCACGTTGTTGCTCGCCACGGTCAACAGGGCCTGGCAAAAATTGGAATGTTAACCAGCGTAGACAAGCAATTGTTCCTTGATCCACCTCCCATTAAAGGTGCGATTGAAGCGGTTAAGAAGCTTGCTGAAAAGCACGAAATCTTCTTTCTATCCACTGCGCCCTGGAGTAATTCTCAAGCATGGATGGACAAGCGTATCTGGGTTCAACGTAATCTTGGAAAGTTTGCTCACAAGCGATTAATTCTTTCTCACCGTAAGGATCTTCTAATGGGTGACTTCTTAATTGACGATCGTACCAAGAATGGTGCCGGAGAATTCAAAGGTAAATTGCTTCAGTTCGGTACGCCTGAGTTTCCAAACTGGGATGCAGTGTTGAATTTCTTTGATTCTATTGAAGAATGAAAGTTGTAGTTGTATATCGCAAAAGGCTAAACGCTAAACCTGAAATCGCGGTTTTTGATGATGTGAACGTTGACGACATTATTAACTCTAAAAAGAGAAAGCCTATCATTCCAAATGAGTGGTTGATCGATGAGGTTGGTGTTGGAGAAAGTTTTATCGACTACTATTCAAAAAAACTCAAGATAAAAATTACTGAAAAAAGTTACAATCCGATTTTTTAGTCTCAGATTTTATAGTTATATTTACTAGGTAAAGTTAACCAATTAACAAATATGAATAATCCTACATTCAATCTCTCAGAAGTCAAATGCAACGGTTCAGGCTATGGCTCATCTGTCATTAGCACAGAAAACAAAAATGCAATTCAAACTTACGTATCTGTTTATCGTAAGACAACCTCATTTGAAGATTTAGTCTATGAAATGGCCAATCAAGACCAAAGCAATGATTATCTATACGGTCACAGGTGTAAGGATGATTCTACTATTTCATATCGCATCTACAACGCACTGGGTGTCTATGCAATGAATATATTTGAAAATAGCAAAGAACTTTCTGAAATGTGGATCAACGCTCAAATTGAAATGTTCACAGGCGCAACTATGACTCACCTCGTTAAAGATGCTTTGCGAGATTGTGCTGGAGCTGATCACTGGTATACTTACGAAAAAGACTGGAACTAATGACGATCCTTGAACGTTGCGATCGAATTGTAAACACGTCTCACATTGTTTATAGCGATGACTCAACCATTCACACGGTGGATGGGGTCAACGTGATCGATGACGAAGTGTATGTATCATGTAAGGATGGTATGATGTTCTTAGACACAGACGTCTTCACACTCGAAGAAGCTGCTAACGTAGAACGTAGAATGATAAACATTACAAAATTAAACGATATAAAATATAATGACTGATTACGGGTATTGCTGCATTAACATGACCATGAAGGAACAACGTAACGTGTACGTTGGTCGCAAGATGATTAAGAAGACATTCGATCAAAAGGGCATTGCAGGTGCTGCTGAATTGGCCGAGGCTAACCTTAACGATATGATTGAAATTCTAATATGGAATAAGATCAAAGGTATCAAACTGTATCGTATGTCAAGCGATATGTTTCCGTGGATGTCAGAGTATGAACTGACAGATCTTCCTAATTACGATAAGATTTGCGAATTACTACAGGAAGCTGGTCAAATCGCCCGTCAATCAGGTCAACGTTTAACCTTCCACCCTGGACCTTTCAATGTTATTGCATCTGCCAACGAAGCTATCGTTATTAAGGCTATTAAAGATTTGCGCCAGCACGGAGAAATCATGGATCTAATGTGTTTACCTCGCTCTCCGTTTTCTGCCATTAACATTCACATCGGTGGTACTTATGGTGATAAGGAAGCCACCAAATGCCGATTCGCCGATAACTTCAAGCGTCTACCCGAAAGTGCTTCAACGCGATTAGTAATTGAGAACGACGATAAAGCGGCACAGTATTCTGTACAGGATCTCGTTGACATTCATCAAATGACAGGTGCCACACCGGTTACGTTTGACTATCATCACCACTGGTGTTACAGTGACCCAATGCCCGAAGAACAAGCCCTTAAGCTTGCTTCTACCACGTGGCCTAAAGGTATTAAGCAACTATGTCATTATTCGTCTTGTAAAAAGATCTACGAAGATCAATCTTCAACTAATATTCGTGCACATGCTGATTATGTTTACGATCGCATTAATGATTACGGTCTCGATCTTGATATCGAACTAGAAGCTAAAGCTAAAGAAAAGGCTTTACTCCAGTATGTGAAACAATTTCAAACCGAATTGGTATAAACCCCATAACCTTTAAACAAAAAAAGATGGATAAACTACTATCTACCCTTAAGTCGCTTGGTAAAGGCGCAGTTCAAATCATCAATGAAATTGGAACCATTCTTCGAAATCCACAGTATCTACTAATCCTATTGGGTATGACATACTTGTTGGTGCAGATGGTAAATATCTTCGCAGGATGGCCTCACATCACATTGTATCAAACTCTTGTGATTACATTCTTGATGAACATCTATATCAGTGTTAAGAAATAATATATGAGTTCAACTATGAAAATCAAAGCTTTGATAGCTCGATACGAAGCTGATAAGCTTGACGCATTGGCCACGCTAGAAGTCTATCTCCTCAATTCAGCAGGCATTGGAGAACACCCACAAATCCTAGAAGAAATGGATAAGTTGATCGATAAGTTATCAACAGCTGAGGGTAAATTAGAAACCCTTAAGCGTTACGTAGTAGAAGATAAACCGGCAACCGGTGGCGTAACAGGTGCTCCTGCCCAATAACTAATACCTTGCGATGGTCATAAGGGTTCCCTATGGGAACCCTTTTTTAGTTTGATATATACTCAATAGCAAAAAATATGCAATCTAGCATGAAAAAAGTATTTAGTCTAAATGAATGGGTTGATAATAAGTCAGTCCTTAATGAAAAGGTTGGTTTAGCCGACATCATTGATGTTTTAACCAATTCAATGGAATTTATGGATGAGACCGATTTTGCGGATCACATGTCATCTACACACGGGTGGGATCAGGATCTTTCATTTGAGGTTTTCAATTCTTATTGGGATTTGGGAGCAAAGGATAGATTGCGTTGGAATGATCGCGATTGGACTACGTGGTTGAAAAAACACGGTGTCAAAGAATCTGTAGTTACCGAAGGTAAAAAAGAAGAAGACATGGCGGATGATATTTTCGGTGATCTTCTAAACAATTACGAGCCGTTTGAGCTTCAATCTATGTCGATTGAAGATGCTAAGGAAACTGTAATGGCTTATAAAGAAGTTCCACCTAGAATGGTTGACAAAGTTGCAAAGGCATTGGTGCTTATGGCCCAGGACTTTGATTACGAAGAATTCTTTGAAGGCAAGGTTAATGAAGCTGGTATGAACGATCCTGTTCTAATCGCATTTAGAGCTGCTAAAATGAAGCGCGAAGCTGAATTGGCAAAACCAAAGCGCAAACCTCTTTATGGTAAGCAGAGACTAAAAGCTGAAGATGATCTATGGTACATTAGCCAAGAATTAAAAGATCTTTATTCTGATAGAGGTCAAATGTTAATTGACATGGAAGAAGAGGCTGAAGTTGAAGGTGGTCCAATTGCCGATGAATATGGCGATAAGCTAAACAAGATTGAAGATGAGATTCAAAAGCTTATTGCTAAGAGAAACAAGCTTGAAATGATGTTAGCTGAATCAGTGGTTAATGAAGCTAAATTCAAAGCCGGCGACAAATGGGAATGGAAACACGTCGATGGAAACAAGACTGTTGAAATTACCGATATCAAATCAAATGGCGATGTAATTGCTAGAGTTGACGGTGAATCACAAGAATTCATTCTTAGAGAACCTAATAAGTATCTAAAGAAGAAAGTTAATGAAGCTAAGTCAAACGCTAAGATGATCTCTAAGAAAGAGTGGGATAAAACTCACAAAGATTATAAGACCGTGATCAACGGCCAAAAGTACAAAATGGAATACGATGAGGCTAGAGATGCTACAATTCTTGCGCCTGTTGAAGTTAGCGAATCTGTTGAATACATTGAATTGGACGAAGCGCGTTCAATCAACAAGATTCAGAAAGACTACACAGAAGTTACTTCTAATATGCAAAGCGTCGTTGGCCAGTGGAAAGCCGCCGAAGGCGATAAAAAAGTAGAATTGCTTAATGCCCTAAAGGCTCTTACTTCTAGAAAGAAAGCACTAGAGAAAGAGATTGAAGAGTTTGTAATGGGCAAAGATAAAGACGCTGAATTGGCTGGAGCATTTGAATCTTTGAATGAAGGTTCAATGGGTGAGATTGACATCATGGCTAAAACTGCCAAAAACTTCAAAGCGTTTGTTAAAGAAGTGATGTCTGAATTCAAACTGGAAGACTCAAAAGAGTTACAAGCGTGGCTAGAAACCATATATAAACCTTATTCTAATTAAATGTCAGATACTTATAAAGATTATCCTGCAGCTGCCAAGGCAAACGCTAAAAAAGCAATTGCTTGGAAGGAAAAGCACGGTAGAGATGAGGTTAAAGGAGGAACTGAAGTTGGTTGGCAGAGAGCCCATCAACTAGCTAAAGGAGAAGCTCTTTCTAGGGATGTAGTTTCTAGAATGGCTCAGTTCAATCGTCATAGAAAAAACTCAACCATTGCACCTGAACATAAGGACGAACCATGGAAAGACAATGGCTATATTGCCTGGTTAATTTGGGGTGGAGATGAAGGAGTTGATTGGGCTATGAAAAAGATGGACCAAATTAAAAAAGAAGAAGCAAATGAATCTATGAAATACATTGTGCTATTCGAACAATTTAATAAGATTAAACTTAGTCTAAAATAATCTGATATATAGATAATAACAAAATAAAACCATACACATCATGGCAAAACTTAAAACATTTGAAGAATACGTTGAATCTTTAGATCGCGCAGAAGAGATCGAAAAGGACACCGTAGCTATGGGTGAACCTGAAGAACAGGGTGAAGGTGAAGAAGTAGTTACTGCAGACCAACCTGAGGCCGATGTACCAGAAGGCGACGAAGATAACGGAGCTGGCGAGGAGGTAGAGGACATGGATGCCGATACTGAAGAGGTTTACTCAGAGGACGACAAAGAAACAGAAGAAGGCGATCAAGAAGCACCTGAAGACGAAGGTGAAGAAGGAGCTAAAGAGGTTACTGAGTCTGAAGAAGAAAACGAAGACGAGGTAGAAACTCAGATCGCTGATGACGAAGAAGAGCATGAAGCTGAAGAATCTCCTGAAGAGGAAGAGTCTGAAGAAGGCGAAGAGTCTGAAGAAGGCGAAGAGTCTGAGGAGGCTGAAGCACCAGTAACTGTTGAAGAAATGGTCAAAGAACTTTACGAAAAAGTTAAGTCTGAAGCTAAAGTCTGGGAAAATGATATGCACGATACTCACACTATCGAATCTTACTTAAAAGAAAATGCAGCTCTTATGGCAATGATGGCCGCAAATGCCCTAAAAGAATCAAAAGAAGACATCACACAAGAAGCTTATGAAGCTGCATGTAATGGTCTAAAAGAGTCTTACTCTAAGAAGATCGATGAGATGATGGAAGCATGGGATTCAGAAGGCGAAGAAGTAGAGCAAGCTTAATTCAATTCATAATAAACTTTTAATAGAGGTCTGGGTATAATATACTCAGACCTTTATTTTTATGCCCAGGTTATCAATTGATGAAGTTTATATGGATGTTGCGTACCAATTTGCAAAATTGAGTTACGCAAGTAGACGTAAGGTTGGATGCGTAATTGTTAAAGACAACCAGTTGGTTTCATTTGGATATAATGGAACCCCAAAGGGTTTTGATAATCAATGTGAAGACATTCAAGAAATTAAAATCAGCGCAAGCTATTCAACCTCTCCTGAAATCGTAGATGATTTAGAAGACAGTGGATTTATCTGTGTTGATGATTGTTGCACTAAGACTGAATCTACCACAAAACGAGAAGTTCTACATGCAGAATCAAACGCTTTAACAAAAATTGCTAAGTCAACCATGTCAAGTGAGGGAGCAGATCTTTATACAACTACTTCTCCTTGCTTTGAATGTTCAAAGCTGATTATTCAATCTGGTATTAAGAGAGTATTTTATTCAGAAGAATATCGGGATATTGAGGGATTGCAGCTTTTAAACAAAGCACATGTTGATGTTATAAGATTAAATAGACAAGAAGATGGGATTTAATAAAGTATACGTACCAGAATATGATGTGTTAGTAAAACAGATCTTAACGCTTGATTCTTCAACGTTTGTTAGAAGATACCTTAAGGCCGATGCTCTAATTGGTCCGAGTAGATCTATTAAATTACTAAATGACTATTTAGAAGAGTATTATGAAGGTTCTGAAAATCTTAAAGAAAGCTTTATTAAAAGAATCGAAGAAGGATATGATAATATCTGAATCAATTATTATGGAAGATAATGTAATTAAAAAGGGACAGCTTAATTATCAGTGGATAAAAGGTGATCACATGGGTGAAATCTGGACCGTTGATAAAGATCGTAAAGATGCCAAGTGGACTTATTTTACGAATGGTAAAAGAATCAATCCATCCCTGATCAATGAATTCATGATAAAAATTGAAAACAATCAAGATGTTTTGCAATTTACATCTCCACAATCTGATCCTGTTCAAGATCAAACTAACAATACTGTAACGAGCAGCACAGACGCATCAATCATTCAACCCCCTGTTCAAACTAAACAAGTTTCAGTGATGGGTAAAATGATTCAAAAGATGAGCAAGAAAAATGTTGTTCAAATTCCAGTAAACATGAACATTAACATTCCTACCCCTGCAATCTATGCAATGTTATCGGAAGGAATGGAGGAAGAAGATTTGAATCAAGAAATTATTGACGTGGCTCTTGAACAAATCGATATAAATAATCTACAAGACTACGTCAAACAACATATTGAAACTTTCCTTAACGAGTATTACTCAAATTAATTTAATTTATGGCAAATAGAAAAGAACGCCGCTGGCAACTAAGAATGGCTAAAATGCTACGTATTAAAAACATGTACGGACGTTTTAGCGAAGTAGGTACTTTATGGTATAATAAAACCTACAATGAAGGTAAACAGCTTCATGCACAAAACGTTGAAAGAAATGAAAAGGCAACTTATGAATTTCTTTCTCAAAAGGAGGTTGCGATGAAAGAACAATATGAGTCAATGGGCTATTCAGCTGCTAAAGTTGAATTGCTTCTAGAAGCTTGGAGAATTGGAGCTATTAAAAGCAAAGATCTTGAAGAGCGTAGAAAAGAAAAGAAAGAACAAAGACGCATCCTACGCGAAGCGGCTGAAATGAACTAAGATGCAAAAAATCGTTTTAGAAATTGCAGATAACGGTATTATTAAGACCGTGTCAGATGATAACATTAACGCAGCTGGTGAAAGATTTGAAAGTAAGGTTGTATATGACATCGAATCAGGTGACGTAGTCCTTACTAAAATGAATCTCCTATATGAGCTATCAGAGGACATGGGTCTTGAACTTGGCAATTCTAAACAGGTTGATCAAATTAAAATTATTAGCGACTGGGGTGATAGCTTCGAACCTTCGAAGGAAGAGTTGGAAGGAAGAATCTCCGAGATTGAAATAGAATTAAACTCACTTAAAGAGTCGCTTTCCACCATGAAATGATAATTAAACTAGAATGTATTTGGTGTAACAACAAAGCCGAGTTCAATAAATATATCAGATTGAACGGAGAAGGGGCGACCACCATTAACTATCTAGATATTGTTAATAAGTTAATGAAGGCCGATCCTTATGGTTCTCCACCGAATGATAAGGTAGTCGGCCTTCATCTTTTATCTTTTCTTGAATCTAAGTTATCTTCATTTGAAGAAGGTGCTAAAGAATTTAGATTAATTTACATGCTTAAGAACTTAACAGCAGACACGACAGCTGGGCTGTTTAGTGTTATTGATGATCTATCACCCGAAGATTCTAAATTTTGTACTAAGCTTGTAATCATTAATAGGACTGACTATCCTAGAAAGGGAGTATTGAGCAATTTTGACGTTGTTAAATTCATTGACAAATGATTCAGCATAAATTATTTGCTAAAGGAGAATACTGTCACGCTCTAATTTCCACAGCGGCAAATCCTAATATCTTATTTCCGGTCAGGGGTATCATCTATGACGTTAAGATGGATGAATACAATCCACAGTATCAGTTAAAAATCGTCAAGTTCTATGATGATATTAACTTCTTAAAACGCTACTTTTTTTGGGGTAAGTTTCAAAAGGACTTCAAAGGTAAAGACTCATGGTTTAAATTTAAGAGATCTGACTTTACGACATGCGATCAATTTGAATCTCACATCTCTAGTGATGAAAACTGGCATCGATATACGGTAGTTGTTGACTCTATGATGTGCGTTAGATCAGAGGCCGACGTCATTGAACTGTTTAATACCGTTCAATCCTTTTTGATCGAGAAATCAATCAAGGACATCTTTGAAATGTCGACAAGAACTTTCTACAGAAAGGGACAGTATCACTTTGATACGAAAGAAGATTTCCAGATGGCTCTAAAACGATTCTTAAAGGATAGGGAACCAAAGAAAAAGAATTGGATTCAAGATATTATTCATCGGGCTACCTTCGAAGAGCTGGATAGCATTGATTGATATATACCCTAAAATAAGACAATAGGGTATGGGTTTTGGCGACGCTTTAGGCTCGATTTTTAATAAAGACGTAAGTAACGTTTCTAATCAGGGTAGTGGCCTTTGGAATAGTGTTTCCAGAGAAGCACAATCACAATATGATAGAGTAGCCGGTCAGAACGTTTCAACTAAAGGAGGTAAAGAAAAGAAGAACTTATTCTCTGGTAAGGGTAAAAACAATCCTCCGGTTGTTAATCCAACCGTTGGTCTAATTAACGAGAACACTATCACTCCTCAAGTTGCCTCGTTTGAACCAATGTATGGTCCAAATTTAATTACTTCCGAAAAGTATGAAGTTGATTCAGCTTCACAAGCTGCGGGAGCTGAAGGTGATGAGAGCAAGAATAAGAAGAAAGAAGCTGGAGTTACTAAGTTTACAATTGAAGGGGAAGAGGGTTATTGGTCTTTGTTTAACGCCTGGTCCCTTTTAAAGTGGAGAGGAACTCCATTTCATTCAGATTCTCCAGCAGCAGAGTACTATAATAAACCCTCTCTATTTGCGGGTACAGATGCAGAAAATGTATTGTCAAGAAACCCAACTGCTACCAAAATCATTGAATACACAAAGGCCACCGGCGGAAAGGCGTATCGGTATGAATACGCAGACTTTGCCCTTGCTAAGTATTATGGTAAGATTTCTAACGATTACCTTTTAACCCTAAGAAGATTTCCAATGCCAGTTGAAGATGACATTCTTCACATTAGGTCTCTTGATGCAAGCGGTCAACCATTTGATAAAGTTACACCGGATTTGGCAAGAGCCGTGACTTGGATGAGCGAAGCAGCGGGCAACAAGCTTGAAGACATTTTAAAGTTTAAGGTTAGCACTACTTGGACTGAGGTAGAGTCACAGCTTCAAGAAATTAATGGCGGTGGCGGAGCCCGAGGAGGAAAGTTAGGTGGATTTATTAATGGAAGTGGTCTTGCTAGCTCAATTTACGGTGCTGCAAACGGCATGAATGCTGTTCAAACTGCAAACGCCAAAAGTGGATTTGACGCAACTAAAGGAACTTATCCTAATCACGTATTCGGTCCTGTCAACGTAATTAAAAAGGTAGCGGTTAGAGGTCAAGGTCTTGATTTTTCACAAGATATTAAGTTAGTATTTGAGTATGACCTAAGACAACTTAAGGGAGTTAACCCTAGGGTTGCTTTCCTTGATTTAATGGCTAACCTTTTAGTTCTAACATATAATAACGGTAACTTCTGGGGAGGTGCTGTAAGATACACCGGAGGAGGTGGAGGTAAGTTCAACAAACCGTTTGGTGATATTAGTAAAATCAAAAGCGGTGACTTTGGTGGCTTCCTAAGCGGCTTGGTGGGATCGGCGATGAAAGGTATTGGTAACATTGCATCTGACATTTCTCAAAACGGTCTAATGGGATCTAAACTTGGAAATAACCTTATTGGAGGTTCGCTAATGAAAATGTTTAACACTCCTCAAGGAGGTGAAGCTGTAAATGCACTTCTAACCGGTGATGCAACCGGTCAATATCACTTAACGGTTGGTAACCCACTTAATCCGATCGCAGTTATTGGTAATTTGTATTGCGCATCAGCTGACTTTCAGTTCAGTGGCGAACTTTCATACGATGGATTTCCAACTCAATTAAAAGTTGAAGTTGAACTCAAACATGCTAGACCAAGAGATAAGTCAGACATTGAATCTATGTTCAACGGCGGTAGAGGTAGATTATACCTTGCTCCTAAAGGTGGAGTTGATGCCGGTGAAGGCGGTGTTGAGGTTTCAGCATACGGTAATAGGGATATGAAAGATGGTCCTAACGACATCATGAAGAAAATGGCACAAGGGTAATGAAGTTTAATACGTTAGATAGAAAGAAGGTGACGGCTGAAAAGGCCATTATGACTGAACCTACTCTAGTGTTCAAAGAAGACACTAGTGTTTTTCAGAATCATAGAGTATCTGAGGAGGAAGAGGGTCGTCCGGATCTAATCGCTCTTAAATACTACAAAGACGATTCAATGACTGATTTAATTCTAAAGTGGAATGGAATTTCAAATCCTTTCTCAATGAACGTTGGTGATGAAATCGAAATACCTCTTTATACTACAGACTTTGTTAAGTTTATTAAGCCTACAAGAATGACAGGTTCTTCGGCTAAGGATAAGTTTGTTTCACAAAGAAGAATGACACAAAAAGATGTTAAACGTCTAGAATTTCTACAACAAAAGTCTGCACAGTTGGATAACGGTTCAAAAGAAAACTTGCCACCAAACAGACACAAAACCGGTGATAGCAATTACAGCATTGTTGATGGAATCAGAAGTGCTAATCCTACAAACTTCACAGAATAATGGGTCTAAATAGTCACTTACTTACGATTACTGAACCTACCATTAAGCTTGAAGACATCAAAATGCCAGATCAAGCTGAATCCAAGGGTGGAGATCACCATTCTGCTTTTCAGGGCGGAATGCAACCATATATTAAGTTGAATGATTACGTATTTCAACCTAATGAGATTGATAGATTTTCGATGAAGTTATTGGGTAAATACCCCGAAATAACGGCAACCCTTCAAGACTCTAGGGACATATTCACGGTTTCACAGTTTCCTAGGGATGGAGATGTGTTATCTTTAAAGATCAGAATGGACTTTAACGATACGTATAAAGACATTAGAATGGATTTTCATATTCTAGAATTCTCAGGTCTTCCAGTTACTACTGCTGAAAAACAAGATGGAGGAGCAATGTTCAAACTAAGAGCAATTGCAAAGATTCCAGAATTTTATAATGACAGTTGCAAAAGTTACGGTTTAGGAAACTCGTATGACCATGTCATTTCAATCGCTAAAGATATGAAGTTAGGGGTTGCGACTAATGTAGACGCAACAGACGATCAAATGGTAAGAATTGCGGCATTTCAATCTAAGTATGAATTATTAGATAAGACTGTTTTGCACTCTTACATTTCAGATGAAACTTTTCAAACCTATTCCATTGATCCATATTATTACGTAAACTTTGTTGACGTTCAAAAGGTTTTCAATTCTGAAGAAGAAGTTGAAATGGATGAACTTATTTCAGCAACCCTGTTTGATGAAAGAAAAGAAGATCCAAAGGAAGGTTCAGCTGAAAACAAGGCTGAATTAATTTTAACGAATCACCACAATGTAGAAGGTACGGCAACCCACATTGTCTCATATAACCTAATTAACATGTCAACTCAGGTAGCTCTTGAAAATGGATACAAGAGAACCTTGCAGTATTTTGATATGAATGAAGAGGGCGGAAAGCTTCTTGAGTTTGATGTTGAATCCTTAGTTAGTTCCACGATTAAAGACAACGAAGTACCTTTAAAGGGTAATCAAACTTCAAAGGAAGATGAATATGGTACTATTGTCAAGCATAAGTACATTGGAATGCAACACTCTGCGGATAACGTTCATTTAAACTATGCCTATTCATCTATTAATAATGTTCAAAATATGGTTGAATTAGATAAGATGAAGTTAATAGTCGAGTTGTCAACCAATAACCCTGCGTTGTATCGATACATGAAGATTCCAGTTACCATTTATAATTACTCTAACACTAGTAACGCGGTAGCTAATACTGAAAATGAAAAGGCAGAAGAGGCTGGTTTCGAAGTGAAGCAAGAACAGATGGAATCCGGTAAGAATCAAACCAAGACTGAGGACGATAATCAAGCGGAAGCTTTTAAAGTCGATGAATTTCTAACTGGATATTACGTTATCATGGGAATCGAATATAAGTATAATGGTGAAGATGGAATCAATCAGGTTCTTCATTTATCTAGAAAAGAATGGCCAGTTAGACAACAGGTTGTTGAGAAAATGACAGCCCCTGCAGGAAACTAATATATAGGATATGGCAACTGGTACAAATCAAATACAATTTAGAAAAGGATTACTAGGTAAGAGTTCAAAGAACCCTTATCAAGATCCTACGTATTTGAGCTTTACAATTTTATTTGATACTACGTCTCCTCTTTTTAATAAAGATATTGCCGTTAAAACTCTAAGAGAGCATTATAAAGAAACTGAAAGAGCCGATAAGCTTGAAAGATTTGTTGATACCATGCTCTTGATTAATCGTGAAATGCCATGGTATTGGGTTTCATTAGATGGAATGACAAGGGTTTTAGACTATAACATGACTGAGCCTTATTGGGGAGGTGATGAGGCCAAACTAACTATCACTTGCAATGAATCAATCAATCTTGCAATTTCTGGTTTGATGGATTTATATAGGGATTCGGTTTATGATTTTGCAGCATGGACCCAGGTTCTACCAAAGAATATTAGAGGATTTAGAATGTGGATTATGGTTTCTGAGATTAGAGACATTAACACAGAATTCAAAAAGGGTTTGCTTGGATCTGAAACAAAGAACGCTGAAATATCAGGTGACTTTAAGCCGTTGTTTCAGTATGAATTTAATTTCTGCGAGTTCAATATTAAGTCTGCTAAAGAAACATTTGAAACATTAAGCAACGCAGCGCCTGAAAGCCCTTCACCTAAGATTGAAATTAGTTACGAAACTATTAAGAAAACTGCAACTTCATATTTACAGGGGTTGATGACAGAAAGTACAGGTGATTTAGGCGTAAGCAGTGATAGTGACGCTAGAACTAAAATCCAGGGTGTCGGTGATAGATTGTCGCAGGACGTTGGTCAAATAACTAACAGTGCAATTGACAGTTTAACAGGTGCTATTAGAGAGAATAATCCACTAAACGCTATTAGCAAGCCTGTCAACGTATATGGTAGTGATCTTGAACAGGCATATCAACAGGCCATTAATCAAGTTGACAGCTATGCAGGCGGTTTAGGAGGAGCTGTAGATAACATATTTGGACAGAGTGAGGCCATTGCAAAAGATGCCGCAACTTCCTTTAAACAGTCAATTGTGACAAACATATTCGGAGCTGAAGGTGCCACCGTCGGAGCGGCATTAAGACAGGGTTCGATTGCTTCCATATTTCCAATGATAAATAATCTAAACGAAGCAGCTAACACGAAGTCTAACCTTGGAAACAACTACGAATAATGGACTCTATTAAAGAGCTTTTTCAAGATAATTTAAGAGATTCGCACTGGTTAGGAGAAATCGTTAATAACGAAGATCCATCAAATCAGGGCCGTTGTAGGATACGCATTTTTGGTAAGTTTGATCTAATTCCTGATGAAGATCTTCCATGGGCCCTTTGCGGTTCTAATGATTCACATGGTCAATTTGCGGTTCCAGCCGTAGGTGACATTGTTTCTGTTAGATTTGATAACGGAAACTTATACACTCCAGTTTATTTCTTTCAGGCTAAGGCACGTCAAGAAGTTTCAGACATGGTATCTGCGAATGGTGCAATGGGAGTGGTCTCACTTTTCTATGACCCATCGAGAATGCAACTGTATTGGAACTCATCAGAGGGTGTTAAGTTGATTGGTTCAGCCGGTGAAGGCCTATTTCAGGCCGCTGATCTATTGCATCTCGTTGGAATGGGTGGAGGTTCAGAAGAACCTGCCGTGTTAGGTGATAAAAATGAAGATGCCCTTAACGAAATTAAGAACACGTTGCAAAAGCTAGCAATTGATCTAACCAATCTATCAACAAACATGACAGCTCTCGCATCGGCAGGTGTTGCGGCAGCCTCACTTCCTATTTTGAGTGCTGCTCCGCTTGCAGTGCCGTTGGGGACCGCTGCTACAGCAGCTGCAACTGCGGCTACGAATTTGACTTCTTCAATTCCCGTTATTGCTGCTAAGATTCCACCTACCAAATCAACAAAGGTAAAAGTTAACTAAGATGGCTGACGGTAAAGATACAAACAACACGGGAGTCGGAAATGCAACCGATGGCGGCGGTGGCAATAACATGAACACCGATAACGCTGCAAATACTGGCGGTGGAGGCGGTGGAGGCGGCCAAAAAGGAGGCGGATCACAACCTAATCCTAAAAAGACCACTGACAGAGATAAATTGTATAGGGAACAACTAAAGGCCAACCCTATCTACGGCGACGCTCCTCTCGATTGGTACAAGGCTATTTCATCTGCCTTCGGCATGGATACGATTAAAAAGACGAAAACCAAAGACAATAATCCCGACATTCAAGCCGCGAATGAAAAGGCAAAAGCCGACGGTATTAATAACGTAGCAAATTTATCCCATGCTCTCACACTAACTCTTATGCAAGCGCTTGGAAAAGCAGTTGATAGGGCTGTTGCAGGTGCTATTGTCAAGGGAGACGACCGCTATAAAAAGAAGTGAGTTATATAATTAGTATTTTACACCTTTAAATTAAACATAAATGACAAATCAAAACAACGGTACCAATAATGGTACTCAAAAGCGAAGAAGACTTCAAGAAAACTCTAACAAAAAACAAATTAAAGTAGAGGTAACTGAAGTTGAAAAAGAAGAGGTAGAAGTCAACCTTGATGAATTTGATTCATCTACAGACGAATTCTTAACTCCAACTGGAGAATTTGATTGGGACAGATACGAGTCTTATTACAACCGAAAACTCAAACCCAACACTAAGATTAAGACAGGTTCCCACAAAGACGTGGTGTACTGTCACGAGCCTTATGCTCAAGAAATGTATAATTTATTGTCTACCGTTCAATTTGACGACGGTATCTCTGAATTAACCGTAGGTGCTGTTGAAGTTGGAAGAATCCACTCGATGAGTGAAAAATGGGCAACAGTCGATATTAATTATCGTGAAATGTTGTACATTGATTTGTCAAGAGAAGATAGAGACGTTATTGCAGACGTTAGACCTGGAGACGAAGTTGCTGTAAAAGTTTTAAGTGATAAAACTGACGTTAGAGAATACGCAGTTGCTTCTATCACTGAAGGAACTAAACAAAAGGTGTTTGCAGAACTTAGACAAGCAGCTGACGATGGAGATACAGCATACCTAGGTACTATTAAAGAGATGATCCCGGGTGGAGGTTACCTTGTACTCGTTCAAGGTATCCAATGTTTTATGCCCGGTTCACTTGCGGGTATTAATAAACTGCATGACTTTAGTTCAATTGTCGGTGCTCAGATGTACGTGGTACCTGATTCATTCTCGTCTAAGAGAGGTACAATCGTGGTTTCTCACCGAAAATACTTACAGGCAATGATTCCTAGAGAAATTGAAAACCTACAAGCTAATATCGATTCTGAAATTAAAGGTAACGTAACAGGTACTGCAAAATACGGTGTATTCGTTGAATTTAATACATGTTTGACGGGTATGATTCACGTTAATGACCTATCACCTGAGTTATTCAATTCTCACAAAAATGGTACTGTAAATCCTGGTGATGAAGTTACCTTCAAAATCAAAGAAATTGTCAGTAACGAAAAGATCATCTTGACTCAAAAGGAAAAGTCTGAGATGAAGGTTGATAACTCATGGGAAGAATTCACTAAAGGTTTAAAGTTACCGACGCTGGTTGAAAACGCTACCATCAGATCAATTAAAGATTACGGTTTATTCATCGCCGTTCACGGTTCAGTGGTAGGTATGGCACACATCTCTGAGTTCCCAGAAGGTACAGTATTGAGAGACACTTTCCAAAAGGGTCAGGAAATTGTAGTAGAGGTTACTAAGGTTGATGAAGATACCAAGAAAGTATTCTTGAGAGTTATCGGTGCATAATTCTTAGTTACTACTTAATTACTACTTAGTTACAAGCTCAGTTATTTCGGTAACTGAGCTTGTGTCTAAACCGCTACCCGGTGCGGTAGATATATAAACTTAAATAGTAAGATAGTGTCTACTGCATGTTAAACGAAGCAAACAAGGATATACTCCTTCATTCATTTTGCGGCATTGAATTTGAGTTTTACTCGAATCACAGTGTTGAAAAAACAGCTGAGATGGTCGGTGAATATCTGGGTCGTAAGATTCAGGTAGAAGAAAAGGCTCACTCAGATTTTCAACCGTCCGATAAGGTGTTTAAGTTGGAGCCTGATATGTCAGGTGGTGCCGGTCTCATTGAGATGGTGACTGGTGCATTGCCGTATCCTGATGCCAGACTGATCATCATTAAGATGTTACATTGGATCTCGGAAAACGGTCACACTACTGATAGAGCGGGTATTCACCTTAATGTATCGTTTGACAAAAAGATTGTGGGTTCAAACTTTATCACTCACATGAACACTTTAAAGTTCATCTTGGACTTTAAAGAAGAACAGGTGTATAAACACTTTCCTGAACGTAGAGATCTTGTTTACGCCAAGTCAATCAAGTACGTTCTGCCTAAGAATGAGCTGTTTAACTTTGATGAAAATCACATCTCTAAAATGCAGTTTAAATATCCAGACACCAAGTATTATGGTGTTAACTTCTTAAAACAGGAGAAAGGGTACCTAGAATTTAGATACCTGGGCGGTAAAGATTATGAAAAGAAGACTTCAACAATTCTTCATTTACTTGACAGTTTTCTAATTCAACTCTGGAACACATGTAAGAATCCTGATTTAACAGAGCTTAATCGCCTTGAGTTAAGAAGAATCATGTCAAACATGAAAAAGATTTACGACCTTTACAAGGATCATCGTAACTTTAAGAATTTTCAAAAGATTGATTTTACTCTTGATCTTCAGAACCACGGTGAAACTATTGACATGTTCTGGTCTAACATTAAAACCCAAGTTGTAAAACTTATTTCAGAGGGTGGAATGTCAGAGGGTCATATTAACTACGACACTGATCGTTCAAGGGTTCAGGTTAAAGATGGTGTTTTCTTAGGAGCCCATGGTTTGGAGGGTTATGAATTCGTAGATTGCAAGTTTAGAGGCGAAGCAATCTTAAGCGATTTTTACAGATGCCAAATTAATGGATCTGATATTCAGCGAAGTAATCTTTACCAGTCGACTCAGGTTGATGGGTCAAAGGTTCAATCATGCTACACTCATAACAGTTGCACTCTAAATAACTGCTATGTATTTGGAACCGACAGTGTTTTTAAAGGTACTATGTCGGGTGGTATTTTTAGAGAGGGTAAATATAGCGAGAAGTTCGCCAAGTTTGATAAGACCGAGGTGATAAACTCTAAAAAAATAAACTAAAGAAATGGGTGATATTTTTATTGGTGATTTAGACAATCTAACCACCCCACCAGATTACGATTCTAATTGCCTAAACGATTTCATTGACGAAATCGGAAGTCATGTTACAGGTGCATGTATGATTCCTATGAACCTACCTAAGTCGGAGGTGTATAACATCATTAAGCGTGCAAAGAAGTGGTTTTACAAAACGTATGAGTACTCAGTGACTGAGAACTTCTTGTACATTCCAGTTGAGGTGTTTGACACTGATCACTTCAGAAGACGTAGATCATTAACACTACCTAAAGAGAATCCTGCAACAGGAGGAAACGAAGTGTATGCTGTTTATGCCGTTGCTGAAATTGGTTCAAGATACGGTGCAGGTTCTGCTATCACTTTCACAACAGGTGACTTTGACGTTCAAAGAGCACTGTTTGGTTCTCTTTATTCAGGTGGTGCATCAATTGTTGCAGGTGCAGAAAACTTACAGTACTTTGTAATTAACGAATCTTTCTTTGACATGGCTCGTCAGATTCTTGAAAACCCATTGTCTTTCCACTATTCACAGCAGACACATGAATTGAAATTTACAGGTCAAACACCAACTAAACCCGTCGTTCTAGAGATTTACGAAACTCTTCCAGACTGTGCATTATTTGCAGATGAAATCTTCTTCAGATACGTGGCCGCAAAGGTTATGATTTCACTAGGTCAGAAATTAGCTATTTTTGGTTACAATCTTCCAGGTGGCATTACGATTAACGCTGACATTATTCAGTCAATGGGGCAGGATGAATTAGATAAAGTGATTGAAGAAATCAAAAATGATGAGGGCACCGACTGGATGATGCACTCGTAATGTGATATATAAAGATAGCCATGGAATTTTACGTAAGAGCAGAAGGAGATCCAAACTACGATCCATATAAGGTTCATTCTGAGAGTGAGATCTCAAAGGTCATCACGCAGATTGAAACTATTCTGTTCACTAGAAAAGGTGATGTTCTTGGCGAACCAGATTTTGGAGCAAATCTTGAAGATTTGATATACACTCTTAATTACAATGAGAGTATGGTTACTTCAACCATTGAGGATCAAATTCAAAGATATGTACCACTGGCTGGAAAATATAGAGTATCGACTAATGTTTCTTTTTATAAGGGAACCGTTAGAGATATTGCAGAAATAAACATTACACTTAACTCGAAGTATCAAGTTCAAGTGTATGTAAACTAATAAACGTCTGACATGGCCCAATTCAATTTTCTTGACACTGCTAGAGTTGCAGTTACACAGATTCAACAGGACGTTAGAACCTATTTGAGCAGGGTTTACGGTAATGCTGAAAGCATTTTCACAACTGCATCTCCGTTTTCTCAGATGGTTAAAGTAGCGTCAGAGCTTACTAACATGATCTTCTATTACATTGAAGACGCGACTGTTGAACAAAACATTATCACGGCTCAACAGCCTGAATCCATCTATGGACTAGCTAGATTGGCTGGCCATGATCCTACTAGAGGATTTGCTGCGATGGGAGAGATTGAAATAACATGGAAGCCGGGTATGCAATCTGAAATTGCAGGAAATACCCTTTATATTAATTCCAATTCTCAGATTAGATCTAATAACAACTCTTTAATTTACTTATTAAGATCTTCGACCGATTTAATTAGCATTTCAAAAGGCCTAGCAGGATATATTAAAGTTCCTGTCGTTCAGGGTGAAACCCAAGCACAGAATGTCACAGGGTCAGGTGAACCTTTTCAAACTTTTAACATTCAAACCGGAGGTGTTACAGCCCACGATATTGTCGACGTTGCAGTTAATGGTGAGAAATGGACAGTATATGAATCTCTATATGACATGAACGCTTCTACAAAGGGAGTAGTTATTAAGACTGGTATCACCGGTGGTATTGATTTATTCTTTGGTAATGGTAACTTTGGACAGATTCCTAACAACGGTGCGGTAATCGAAGTTAATTACATTAAAACCAATGGCAGATCTGGAAATCTGGGCGATTCACCTGATATTTCATATAAGTTTGTTGATCCAGGATATGATGCATTAGGAAATGAATACGACCTTAATAATCTATTGGAAATCAGAAGTACCGCCTCTCCTAAAATGGGAGCAGATCCTGAATCAATTGAATTTACAAAACTAATTGCGCCTCTTACATCTAAGTCATTTGTACTTGCAACTCCAGACAATTACGAACACTTCCTAGCAAGATACAATATGTTCTCTTATGTTGATGCATATTCACAGACTGATGATCAATATTTAGATGACGATAATATCATCTATCTTTTCCTTCTCCCTGACGTTAAGTCAAAACTAAAGTCAAATCAAGATTATTTCTCCGTTCCAACCGAAGAATTCTTTTTTACACAATCTGAACTTGAGGGCATTAGAGAAGCAATTGAGTTATCAGGTAAGCAGATGGTAACGACTGAGATCTCATTCGTTGATCCAAAGCCAAAAATGTATGCTATGAACATTTGGGTTCGTCACTTTGAAGGATTTGACGAAATTCAACTTCTAGCTGAAATCAGAAGAAAGATTTCAACGTATTTAATGTCTATCACTAGAAGAGATAGATTGCCTAAGTCTGACATTGTCGCCCTTCTAGAAGGAGTCGATGGCATTGACTCAGTTAACGTTCAGTTTCTATCTAAGTCAGAAGAAGACGCTCTAAGAACAGGATCATACACAGTAACACAGACAACTATCACTCCACAAACCCCCGTTCTAGAAGATGTTGGCAATGGTAAGAACAGAATTCTATTCTTTAAGAAAACTGTAACTTCAAACACTATTACCTTTAATGCCACTGATGGAATTCCAGCTGACGTTAGAATGTCTATCACTGGTCTAGATGAATTTGGAGATATTGCACTGAGTAAAGAAGACGTTGCGATGTTTAGAGGTGGATGGGCTGATAGAACAGGTTCAACAATTGCCGATGATGCTAAGATTGGAGAAGCAGCTGCGCTTTCAGTAAGCTTTGCTAAACCAATTCCAAGAACTGTCTTCACTCAAATTCAGGCAGCAAATAGAAAGTCAATCTAATGAGCGATCTATACAAAGACCTTTATAAGTACAAGCTTGGTAAAAAGTATAACATAACCAAGAGTGCCAACGATTATAAACTGAATGAAGGTAGGGACTATTCATACGACCTTATGACCAAGGGTCTATCACCTCACATTCAAAGAAAGGAAACAATGAAAGATTTCATTGAGTTCATTCAAGACATGTTTGTTACTTCAACAAGAGCGGTAACACAACTAAAACTGTTTAAGGCATTTGCAATGCCAAAAGATTATTTGAAAGTTAAGTAATGAGATACTCAGGACTAAGATTCTTTAATGGTACAAACTATGAAGTGCAGTTGGAATACGACAGCACATCAGAAGTGTTTGAGGGATACATTCACATGGATGAGGTATCTACTGGATTATATGAGTCAGTGTCCCTGTTCATCCTAGAAGAGGCGTACAACTCCCTTGGCGCTTCTGTATTGGTTAAACCAGTCGGGTCTAACATTGGTTCTCAATTTAAGTTGGAGTGGAGAGATTGGTATCAGTCTTCAAAGGACATTAATTTGGTTGGTGTTAAGTTGGTTGATGGTGATCCTTACGTTGAAACTCTAACTTCTCAGATCTTAGATCCTCAACCAAACTCAGTTGCGGTTTCAACTTCATCAGGTATTCACACCCTTGGAACTTCATACGCTAAAGACGCTTTACAGGTTAACGTCGCTCTGAACTCAGAACGCGATGATTCACATCGTAGAGACCTATATTTGATTGACACTATTGACGACCACGTGGTCGCTATCATCCACTTTTACGGTGAAACAGTTGGAGAGGACGAAAGACTGGGTGTTCTACTTTCAAACTTTGGCGCAACACTTTCAACTGCGGATCAATTCCTATTCAAAGATCATGACATTAACGAGGTCGGTACTGACTGGAAACTCTTAAACCGTAAGAGAAAGGAACTTCTACTTGAACTATCAAACATTAAACCGTTCATTGGTACATATAAGGCGCTGATTAACGCTATTAAATTCTTTGGATATAACAATCTAACACTAAAGGAGTATTGGTTGGTGGTTGACGATAGATCACCAATGTTTGGTAAACTAAAGGCGTTTGAAATTCCATCTTCGTCAAAAGGTTCTTACGTATCTAACAAACTAAAGGGTATTCAACTACCTTCATCTTCATACAAAAAGACTTCACGTTTTGGACTGTACTATAAGTTGAACACACCTAACGGTAACTTTGATCAGTGGGACACTCCACAGGTTGATGAAGTTTTTGACTTCACCGCTGACGAAGTTCTAATCAAGTTATACGGTCTTAAGAACAAACTACAAAGAGAGTACCTTCCACTGAATGCCAAGATCATTGACATCATTGGTGAAGCGGACTTCTTCTATTCATATAATACCAACATTTGGAACAATCAGAATCCAATCGATACTATCGTAGCGGGTGTTGACCCAAAGATTGAGATTCACCAGACAGAACCTTTTATTGAGGATTTGAGATTGGTTTCAGATCTTTACACTGGTAAAACACAAGACTTTTCATCACTGTCAGATGTTGATATGTCAGCCCTATATTCTGATACTGAAGACTTCTATACCAATTACTACGAATTAAATAGATCAACGTTCCAAGAATCTTTTGAAGATATTCCAGTGGGAGCTCCGGTTCAGTTGGAGTGTAAGTCCTTCCCTGATACATGGGAAGACGCTGAGTTCACTTGGATTGATGCTGACGCAGTAACTTACCTGACTTGGAACAACTGGTGGAAGAGAGATGTGTATGAAACGACTTGGACAATTACAGGTCCTAAGGGTTGGTCACAGGTTTTAACAGGTGAAACTGCAGATATGTTAAAGGTAGCGATTGCTCTACCTTATGAAGGATCTTATGATGTTAAGATTGAACACACTAATCTATTCAACCATGTATCTAATGAGACATATCCTAACTCTATTCATGCTAAGATGAAGTCACTTGAGATTTACGGCATGTACAGGTGGATGGACAGAGAGTACTATGATTGGCAATCTTCAAACTTTAAGTGGGGTGTTGCAGGAGGTTCATGGGGTTTCCCACAACAAAACAACGACACTGTTGACCAAGAAATTGGTACACTGTACTTGACTTTAGATAGAGCGAACTATGTTAACGATGACAGTCAAGGCGTTAACTTCTCAACTGTTAGAAGATACGTTGACACTTCATCAACCACCGGGTTTGGTGAAACCCCAGGTCCATACTTCTGGAGAAACCTTAGAAAACATGAATGGAATGACGGTAAACACACATGGTGGGATGCAACTAGAGTCGGTTCTGACCTAACTGCGTCATTCAAAATTGAAAATGCTGATCCAGGTTCTTCATTTACTATTGAACACTTTAACTATCAGACATACCAGTACGAATATAGCACTTATGTATTTACAGTTGATTTGACTGATCCTACCGATATTCCAGCATGGCAATCAGCTGCAAATGATTTGAACGCATCGACTGATCCAATTCTATCTAAATTTACATATAATCCTGTATTTAAAGACGTTGATGGTGATGGAATAATTTCCAATGGTATTGATTATTGTAAATACATTTTAGCGGTCGGCAAGGATTATTCTAATAGATACGATTTTGAAGATGTGTATGAAGCGGTAGCTTCGGTTGGTTCAGTAACAATTACTGGTAAAGTTAATTACACGCCATATAATCCAACATTCAATGATATTCAGATTGCAGAAGCATATGCTGAAATTGAACTACTAACTCACATGACTTTCAGTGCAGACAAATCAATGATGCCTGGAAAGAATAAATACAGATGGACGATACGAAATAACAGTACATCGATGTCTGATATATACTACAGTAATAAGTGGTTAACATATCTCTTCGAGGACAAAGGTGATTACACCCTTGAACTCGAAGTTACTGATGTTAATGGAAACACTAATACTTTAGTGAAAAACGCTTTAACAATTAAATAAATATAAACGAGCAAAATGGCAATCATCACAACAATTCAAGGTACAGACAGCCTTTCAGCGTCAAGAGTAACTTTGAACGACAATTTCACTGCAATTAATGATGAATTGGCACAGGTAACTACGTTGCTTGACCCTTCAACTGGTAACTTGACTGGCGTTATTGACGCTGGAGTCGAAACTCTATTAGTTGATGCAGGCAATGCGGCTGAGTTCGCCACAACAGGCAACACTCTAACATCTGATACTGACGTTGATGGAGCAATCTCTTTCAATGGCGCAGTTTCTTACGATGTTACAGCTGCTTCAGCGCTTCCTGCTGCTAACTCATTTGTTGGTACTATTTATGTAATTGATTCTACAACAGCTGCAAACCCCGTAACTCTAAACATTGGAGACAATGGTCAAGAAATTACGTTAGTGGCTGACGGTGGAACAGTTTACATTGATAACACTAACATCGCGGGTCCAACCGCTGCAGTTGAAATTGCAGAGTTCGGTACTCTAACCCTAAGATTTGTTGGTACAATGTGGTACATTGTATCTTCATTCAACGCAACAATTACAATTTAATAATCAATAGATCAGGATAGATGGCAACACCATTAGTAAGAACGGTTCAAGAACAAGGCGGAACAATGTTTGCATTTGCTTCTGCGGCTAGGGATTTAACCAGAGCACAGGGTGATCCTGATTTAAAATTTGAATTCTCACACTATGCATTGTTAGATCTTCCAGATGTAACAGCTCCAGTTAATGGCCTAAACACCATCGATTACACTAATCTGTATGAAGGTGCTGGATCATGGACACCATCGGCAAATGACAATCAAAGCTGGTCTGAAGCTTTTCAAAACTACGCGTTGAACCTAGAAGAAATCATCAGAAACGATGATGATTTTGATCCAACAATCTATCAATCAGACGCAGAAAAGATTTTCTTTAAGTTTCTTTCTGCCGTTGGTGCAATTAGAATTAGAACTGCTACTGCGTCAGAAGCAATCTCAACTATCGCAAGATACATTGAAGAAGACACTGCTTCCGGAACAGGTACAGATTACACTAGAATCATTAAATATCTTGGTACTGTAGACGTAATTAACGATAAGAATTACGCGGCTAACACTTACCAAGAGGTGTTTATTAACGTTCCTACATCTGTTGGTTACACACCAACAGTTCTATTGAAAGATGGAACATATAACACCACAAGTCTTACAGTGTATCCTCACAGCAACGGTCTGATTAATGGTAGAACGTCTCACCCTGAGACAGCGTTTAGCATCAACGCTTTGCACGATGCATCAACAGAATACGACGTTAATACTAACACATTGCCGGCTGTTGGAATTGATTGGGAAGAGCAAAATTACTATGCAGTAAATGTTAACTCTTCAATTAATACACTTCATGATTTCTCTCAAAGAGGTGGTAACTTCCAATTCAACGCCGTTCTAGTTTATTACGATCTGTATTCGCAATCAAATCCTGCCAATAGAGCAACAAATCTCTATGGTATTCTTTTGCTCGATAACTTTAAAGATGGTAAGATCAGAGAACTAAATAAGTATAAGCCAAATTCCGTTACCGGTTTGAATGGTAATGCTTATTCTCTAAAGCTTAACATCAAATACAACACATCACTTGATAACGTTGGCGTTGAGAACTCAATCAACGACTTTACAACGTTCTCAATGGACCTATTCTTTGACACCACATCTGTCCTAGAGAATGCAACTAAGTTACTTCTTCAGGCTAATGACAGATATGCGGGTATTGTTAGAAGATTGGATACCATGGAAAACATGGTTCTTTCTTCTGAAGATGCTCAAGAAATGTCAGCTCAAATTGCTTCACTTCAACAACAGGTTGAAAATGCATCTTTGAATTATGCAGATGAAGCATCTCTATTGAACATGATTACTGAAATCAATAGAAGAATTAATCACATTGTAGACGGTACTATTCCGACCGAGGTTCAGTATAACACTGACGTAATTGCAGCCGGTAACGGAATGGCCATCGATAAGTCGACCCCTAATAAGATTAAAGTTATTAACTCTAACAATGGTTACCAACTTCTTCAGGCTTTTCAATGGAGCAATTTAGCTAGCGTAATGGGAACTAAAATATCTACATACGATCCATCTGATGCGACGACATACGGTTTATATTGCAGACTAAAACCATTCTCAAATATGCTAAGAGTGACAACTTCCTCTGGAGCTGCCGATAATGATGTCAATATATACATTGATACAACTCTTTCAGGTTGGAACGATGGACAAGTTGTAAAGCTTGCTTTCAATTCTAACATTGAAATGGATGGTAATAACATAAACTTCTACACCAAGATCTCAGGTAATTGGGAACAAGTTGCTCAAGTTGCCTATGGCAGTTTAATCAGCAAGAAACCTTACATTGAACTGGTGTGCACTGATAAAGTAAACCTAACGTTTGTAACAGACGTCCTAAGATAAGATGGCAAATAACAGCATTTCGCAAATCATTAGACAGTTTCTGGAAATGAACCAGAACTCTTTGGAAACTTATGAGAAGATTTCCGAAGCGATCACAACCGATAAGCAGACGGTTACTATCGATTTATTCGATGAGAATGGAGCTCTTAAGACGGTTCAAGTTCCTGCATTTGGTTATCTAAAGCGTGAAATTGAAAGACTTGATACTAACATGAAATCACTTTCAGGGTTGGGTCAAGGAGATGCTGCCGTTAGAATGAAAGACGGTACGTTTAGACAGATTCAAAAGTCTAAGCTTAAGACACCTGCAAAAGCAGTTTCAACCGTTGCGGTTCCTACTGAATTTTCTACCAAGTCAAACTATTTCTTTGAATCTTTCTTAAATCCACTTCTTACTATTAAGTTAGACGTAGCGGGTCAGGTTCCAGCGGATACCGAAAAGATCAAAATTAAAAGATATTTGATCGACTCTCAAGCCCCTGCTTCAGCGGAGTGGTTTGATCAGACCGTTAAAGGTTCAGACGCCCTAGAAATTAACAGCCTTGTTTCTCTACTTGAAACAAATAACGTTGCTTACAACGTTGACGAAGAGGTTATTGATGCTCCAGTTAGATCAACACAATACTTTGGTGCATTTGACGTATCTAAAGTTCGTACTATTCAAAGAAACGTAGTAGTTGACGGTGTATCTATTACTAAGAGCGTTAAGCTTTACTCTCTTAACAAGTTTACATATTCTGATTCTAATAAGAATCTAAACGATACTGAACTTCTTAAGGTTGGAGATGAGTTATTAGTTAACTCAGGCAGCGCCTCGACAAAGTATAGAGTAGTTGCTCTAAGCTCTGATACTCTTGAAGCAGAACTTCTATTAATTGAAGGTTACGAGCCTATTTTGGTTGGAGCTGCTCAGTTAAAGATTTACAAGAACAAAGAAGCGTATAATGCTATTGACATTAACGTTGGTTTTGATGAAAGAGTTATAGTATTCATTAAGCCTGTTGATCCAGATTCAAATTTAGAAGCTGAGACATGGTCACCAGGTGCTGCGTTCTATACTAACGATTTGCTAATCACTTTACCAAATGGTCAGGTTCAAACTCTTTCACAATATTATAAGAAAGAAGTTGCTGACTTTGGTCAAATGATCAAAGCTCTTAAGGACGATTCTATTCCTCCAGCAACACTCGGTGTTACACCTGATGCACCAACTCTAGAAGCTAATAACTTCAAAGTCGTTCAGATTAATACACATCTAACTGAGAACGATGCATTCAATAAGATTAAAAAATTGAATTCCAACAAGGTTGCTGCTGAAGAAAACATTAAAAGACTTGATGATGATATTTCTTCAAGAAGATCAAAACTTTCCACTTCTAAGTATCCAACTCTCGTTGCTAAAGATAGAGAAAAGAATGAACTAGCTACAGCCCTAAACCAAAGATCTGCAGAATCTAAATTGTATACTTCTTTGGTTAATGAAATTGTTGCTACTTCTAATTCTTCTTCAGTTAAGTCCATTACTCCTAAATACAGAGTTAGAGGTTTCTGGTCTATTCCTACTGCTAAACTTGCGGCTGAAACAATGCCACAAGAGATTGTACAATTTAAAGTACAGTACAGATACCTTTCAACTGATGGAAACCCATCTGCGGTTTCTCAGATTGAATTCTCAGACAGGGATAAGAATAAGACCGCTGTGTTTTCAAACTGGAACGAAATTCTAACGCCTGTTAGAAAAAGAGTCAAGGACGAAACAACTGGTAAATACTATTGGGATCTTGAGAACGTTGAAGACGGTCAAGCAATTAACATCAATCAGCTTGATATTGCTATTCAAGAGGGTGAAGTTGTTGAAGTTAGAATTAAGTCTGTTTCTGAGGCTGGATGGCCTGCAAATCCTGTAGAGTCTGATTGGTCAGACGTAACTAGAATTGAATTTCCAACTGGAACACAAGCATCTCAAGCTGTAACTACTATTGTCGATACTAGTACTCAAGAGATTGCATTAGTTAGAATGATGGATGAGTTGGAATCTAAAGGATTCTACACTCACATCGCAGACTCTTTCCAGGTCAATGAAAAATACTATTCACATGAAGCTTCTTCAATTGCGTCAGGCTTCCTAAGCCCAGAACAATCTCCAATTTCATTAATGGATAAGTTGATTGCAATGCAACAGGAAATTGATTCTTTAAAAGCACAAATTGAAGGAGTTAAAGGCGAACTATCTATTAGACTTGAATTCGAGGATGGAGCTTCACAGGTTATTCAAAACAATGCAGTTACTCAGGTATTTGCAGGATATTACACCGATGAAATTAAAGATCTTCAAATTAAAAAAGGTCACATTGTTACTAAGACGTTCAAGTTAATTCTTGAAAATAGTAAAGCTACAAAACTTGAACTTATTTCAAGATTAATAGGTAACAGAGCCCTTCCAACATTTAACTCGGGTACAGATCCTTTAACGTATAATGGTTTCGGTGTTAGTCCTGGTACTACGCCAGCTACTGAAATTGCTAGTGATAGTTTTTACACTAACAATGGCAAATACGATTTGGTACCTACTCAGTACCAAAACATGAGTGGCGTTGACACTAACTTATCATACTTTAATGATTCACCATATCAATCTGCACAACTAAGAGGGCAATACGTTTATTCTAGATACAAGAATGTTTCGGCTGACGCAATCCTATATGCAACCGATGACATCGATCCAACATGGACATCAACTTATAATTCTTCGCAAATAGATTATGAGTACGAGCTAACTAACGTAAATCAACTTAAGACCGATAACGGTCTTTCAGGATCCGGTTATGTATTTGACGGTACATACGATCTTGCTGGAGTTCCATCAAGCATTGACATTGTAGGAGCTGGCCTGTCATCTAACTATGACAGCGGTTTATTCCTCCACATCAATCACCCTGAATTGGCAGGTTCTTCATGGACAGGTACGAACGCAGTATACGGAAACGGTAGATTTGTCCAGTCTAAGACCTCAACTAAGAGAGCCAATGAATTAAATGGCAATCAACAGACTGCGTTTTATTACGATTCTATTTTGTCTAGAACAGTAAAAATGTCGTTTGAACCTAATGATCAATACCTATTGGGTGGAAAATCATGCGGTGCATACTTATTCATGTCTCCTCTATCGATTTCATCACTATCTGTTGATGCAGATAATAACCAAGGTGTTAGAGAAATTTCAGGTAATTCTTCAGTATCGGTTGACATTATCTTCCAGTACAGAATGACTGACTATGCCGGTACTTCGGATTCAGCAAGTGGACATGTTGGTGGTATTTCTTCTACGTCATTGAGTAACATTAGTTACTCTAAGAGAATTGGTATTGACATTTTTGATTCTCAATCTAACGAGTTCCACATCGACTTAGAGGTATTCGCCAAGTATAAGGCCTAAGCTGGTGTTATTAGGTGGTTGATATATACCTCAAGCGCTTAATAACATATTAACAGTTTAATGGCTAGCATTAACTTTGACGTAAATTCGAATTCAGTCGAAAACAAATCACAGGTCGTTTTAAGAACGAATCCACACCTGACTTCTAATGTGAAGTTGGTTGTAGATTCTGACGGGGAACTATACCTTGACAGTATCGACGCAAACAGAGTACTCTCTAATCAGAGGTACAAAAAGTTTCCGTTGGATTCAAAAGGTAACTATGCGTATGACCTTGCGCAGTTTTACAAGAATACTCCACTTGATAAAGTATATGAAGTTTGGAACAGGGACTCAAATATGTCCGTTTTCAGGGATTATAACAAACAGTACGAGGAACAATACCAGTATGGTAGTAGGCTAAATGACTCAAAGTTATATGAAGATAACATCAGATTCTTTGCTCCGATTTGGTTAGACACTGATCTACCCGAATACTTTGTCATTTATAGAATTAACGAACCAGTATCCCAGGTTGGATTAACTGACACGTACGACGGTATCAACAGTCGAGTGATGCAGATGTTGAACAACGCTGAGTTGATCAAAACATTTGACCTAAGACAAGGTTCAAAATTAGGTGATTACATTAACACCTACATCAATGACCCTAAGTTTCCATCTTCTCCATTAACGGTATCGTTTGAGAAAGATGAGAAAACATCTTGGAATGGTATTGACCTAGTTAAAGGCGGTTTCACATCTAAGGGAGAATACATCTTTGAAGATTTTGCGGTCACCGATCGTCAAGAAATATTAAATAATCAATACATCACCGAGGGTTTCAAACGCAACACAATGGTTTGCGCAAACCTTCTAAACCTAGAGTTCATCTTTGATGATGCAAGTGCAAGACCTTATGACGTACATCGTTATGTTGGATTTTACGTTAAGGCACATACTGAAGGTAAGTTCCAAGCGGGTTCAATTCGTAAAGGTATCTTAAAAGTTCTAGCGTCAACTGTTGAAACCGAATATGATCTAACCGGTACTTCATTGACTCCAATTTCAATGTTACCTAATGACGATTTAGGGTTTCCTGTCTTACAGTGGGTCAAGAACAGAGGAGTGTTCTATAATGTTTTGAACACCAGTACTGGATCACTAGAACTGAAGGTAGCGGGAATGTCAGATGACACCCAGGTGACCGGTAAGATACAGAAACCAGAGACCCTGCAAGTTGAAGGTGCAGTGCCCGCCTTAAAGGACTTTATTAAGTTGAACGTGATTGACATTCCACTGAATGGTGAAAGATGGGTCATCGCAAACAAAGGAGAGTGGAACACCATCGGAGACGAGAACTACTTTACAATTACTGCAGACGGTTCAATACCCGCAGGTGGAGTTCAGGGTCAAAGGTTCTCGAATCAGGGTACTCTTCAACAGATTGCACATTCTATTCTACAAGCGATCAATAACATTCAAGATAATCCACTTAGAGTTACGAGAAACGGTTCATCTCTGATTATTGAACACAACTCAATTGGTAACAGACTATACAGATCGTTCTTTGGTTCACACTCAACTAATGCCTTAGATCCATTTGAGATTGAGGTTGGTGAGTTTGATAACGTAACCAAGAAACTAGGACTTGACAATTCTGTTTACACAGATTGGAACGTTTACTATCCGATCGGTGGTTCAAACTCAGGTATTGGGTTCTTGATTAGCGAGACTGAGGTTGGAGATATTGACACTAACACTTACATCAGGGTTAAGACTGGTGATTTCTATAAGATCATTGACATTGTTAAAGATCCTTACTACTCTAATTTATATCGCGTTTGTTTATCAGCGTCAAAGACACGACCTGAACTCTTATTTGATACATCATTTAATCTATACGTAGATTCATATATTGACTGGGGTAAGTTTGAAATGTTTGATTTTGTGGACTTTGATTTTAACTTTAATTCAACCGATAATAACGATCCAAAAGAATTACAGTACGAAGATTACGATACACAAGTTAATCCCGTTCACTTTAACGATTCACTGACCTATACTGCGACAACGTATCCAACTTATTTTAAACAATTAGAGGGTATTAATAATGCAGTAACGGCGTTTGGAAGTGGTGTAGTTAACATTAACTCTGAATACGATAGATTAAAAGAGAACTACCTGACTTCAACTTCAACACTATCGAGAGTTGTACCTACCATTAATAAGTGGGTCTATAAAGATTCGGTTAACTCTAAGGACAAACCTTATTTCCTATCAACGTCTGAATCATTTGGAAAAACCAACTTTTCGCCTGACATCACAGTCACTGGAAGAGTTCCACAGTCAATGACTCACGAATGGTTCTATCTTTACAAATACCCACAATACACTAGTGTTCCACAAACCCAAGCGGGAATGGGAAATGTGATTAGAAGTTTTTACAGTTACTTACAACCTGACGAAACAATCAATCTAACTGCGTCTAATCTACAAGATGTTAACGATAATTGGTTTGACAGACTGTTTACGTATGAAGGTATTCAGATTAATAGTGATTGGGTTCCAACAGTTCTATCAAAAAAGTGGTCTAGTGTCATTAAGGGTACTTCTATTTCACCAGCGGAAACTATGTTCCGTGGTCTAAAGATTAAGTTTTACTCACGTAAAGAATTTACTGAGACTAACCCGAGAAATCTATTAACGAATTCTGACTTTAACGGATATAAGTTTTCTGCAGTCTTAAATTATAACGGTCAACAATCAGAAGATTCCGTTTCATATAAGGTTATTCAAAACAAGAAGTGGAAAAATGTTACGTTCTATGTTGAGATTAATTCTTCGGACGAACTATTAACCTATGTTAATCATAAGATGTTATATGAGGTTAATCACTTTATTAATGCATCGCCTACCACCTACGTATCTTCAAACGTTTCTGGGTATTTAGATTGGGAAACAGCACAAACTACAGGTACAAACACAACTGTTTATGGAGAGGGTACCTTCTTCAATCGTGAAATTCAAGTTGGGCCTAGTGGAGGTTATGGCGAAATTCAATTTGTTTACGCCGGTTATACGTTTAATCTACAAGTGGTTGACGTACTAGGAGATAATAGAATTGTTGTTGAAACAAGTTCTACGGGTACCATTTTTGATATAACGAGTTCAATTGAACTTTCACTATCTTCAATTGTTACTTCGTCTTCTATTACTTATCAATACCTACAGGGTGGTTATAACCTAGCGACATCTACCTTTGAAGCGGCGGGTATCAATTACATTTCTGGTCTGGTAAATGTGAACGACACTGAAAGAATTGAATACATCACAGTTGAAGAAGACGGTTCAATTCTACCTAATCGTTTTATCATTAACATTGAAGACGGTAATGATTTCGTTAAGAAGTCTAAGTTAAGAGTTGAAGCAGACCCAAACAAACCTAAGAGTTACAAGGTTTCGAGCGGATTGGTTGGATACATTAACACCGAACTATCTACACCAGTTAACGTTAACCTTCTAAGAATGGGAGGAGATTACAGTCCCCTGATGAGAAAGGTGGCGTGGTTCACTGACATTTATAAGAATCACAAACTAAATCAAACCCTTACAACAACATCTGACGAAAGACAAAAATTAGTTTACGACAGATTTAACCGTTTAGGTATTGCATTTGGTTCTTACGCTAACCTAGGAAGTGACTATTATGGTTTGATCAAGGACTATTATTTCCACAAAATAAATCCTGACAAGGCCGATGGTATTTTGAAACTATCTCAATCGGGTGATGGTGCTCCAGCGTATCCTCTAATTAACGAGGTTGCAATTGATAAAAGAGACTTTAACGTATTCAGATCTTCATGGGAAGATGGATTTTATGTTAACAACGACACTCAGTCTTCAAGACAGTTTGTATTTGGTACTCTATCTGCATACGAAGAGAGTTCATTCCTAGCATCAACCCTGAACCTACCTAAAGACTCTTATGACCTAACTTCTTTTAATGCTATTAGAAGAGGTAATGCCTTTGAAGAGTTACAGAATATCAAAAGACTAAACAATTATAACGGTGACGTTGTAATGTGGGAAGATTCATCAAACGTATGGATTGACCTGTACTTAAAAAACCGTGTTACAGAAATTCTAACACTTGACGGTGCAGGTAGAAGTCTTCTAAAATACGTTGATGTTGCACAATCTTACGGTGATAAAAGTACCTTAAACGATGATATTAAAGAATACATCGAGGTTAACCTATTGAAGTTGATGGGTATTGAACAGGTCAGACTGTGGAATAATCCTTCTAAGACAATTAATCAATCTGAACTATTAAGTGCAGATTCTTTACAACAGATTTTAGACACTAACATTCCAGAAGAAAAGAGTTTTAGGGTTGAGTATGATCCTAACCATCCTCTGAATGTGAGACTAATATATAACAAAAGGCCTGGGTTTAGACACCAGTTCTACGTATACGTAAAAATAAGCAGCTAAAATGGCTATTAATATTAAAGAACTTTTCAGTGGAGATTCATCTAACATCCAGCTGGACAAGATTAATTACAACTTTGACCAGATCGTTGCAAACGGTGGTGGCCCAATCGGCTTAACCGGTTCTAAAGGTGACGTGGGTCCACAGGGTGCTAAAGGTGAAAAAGGTGACACTGGTTCCCAAGGTATTAAAGGTGAACCTGGAACGGCAACGGATTATTTTGTTAGAGAAGAATACAGTAGTGATTATTATTCATTATCTCCGGTTTCAGATGCATTACACGGTTCTCCTGCTGCAATAATATTGGGTAGCCTTACTGTGCCAGGTGATTCTCCAGAAGATTTAGGAGATGAAGTTCCTTTGAAACTATATAGTAGACTTTCAGGCTCTTTGAGATTAGCAGACATGGGTTCAGCCTATTATGTTGATGTAGAGTCTCGTCAATCTGGTGGCAATTTCACTTTGAATTTCAACAAATCACCTCTAGGTTCTGGTGACTACATTTATACATTTAATGGCGAAAACCTAATTCTGAAGTCAGGTGGCGTTAACAAGGTTAATTTAGGAGCTGTAACGTCTACGTTTGATTCTGCAATAGTATTAAATTCTAGCCTTAAGATAACTTCAGGTGCTGCGGCTAACAGATATTTGAAATCTGACGCTTCAGGTAATGCTTCATGGGCTACTTTAACCACCGCGGTTCCGATTGGTACTATTGTAATGGTATCTAAATTTGTATTAGATTCTAATGTTAACTGGACTGGTACATACCCCGCTGTTGGCGATTATGACTATGTAGGTAGAGGAACCGGTTCATGGGAAGGTTGGTACTATTGTTATGGTAAAACATGGGTGACTGGTTCAACCTCTTTTGAGACACCAGATATGAGAGAGCGTTATCCAATTGGTTACGTTGGATCTCCACTTTCATTTGCAGGCGTTTCAACTGACGTTAATTCGGCAGCAGTTGGATCAGGTATTGCATCTAATACATCAGTTGCTGGATATTTTGGCACCAATGACGTTGATAATCTACAGACTAAATCTATTACAACGGGTCAACACAATCACAGCATTAATAACGTTGCCAATGGATCCGGTTATCAATACGCTCAAGTAGCAACCGGTACAACTAGTAAATATGTTCCTTATGTTTCTTCATCAGATGGGCAATTACAGACAAGTACTTCTGGAACTTCAGTGGCAGCAAATAACGACATTTCACCGAGATCTGCAGTAGTGGGTTTCATGATCTATCTTGGAAACGCAAACCTACAATATTACACAGGTTCTTTAGGCGGAGGACCAGTAGGAGGATAATTAAGATGATTAAGTTTGACTTTAATAGAGACAATTTAACTTTCATCGGATTGGTGATTGTTGTTCTTCTTCTGCTTGGACAATGCAGCCGCAACGCTACGCTTAATCAAAAGATTGATGAAATCACAGTTGAATTAAACGCGTCTAACGCTAACATTGCAGCAGCTAACGATACTGTTGAAGTTTATAAGAATAGAAAAGGATTCTTGGAGGCTGAAATCAAAACTTATCAAATCTCAGCTGAAGGATTAAAGAATGCTAATGCAAAGCTAACCAAGGATTATGTTTCATCTTTAAGCCTTAATAGAAATCTTAAGAATGTTAACTCTTTATTGAGAGCTGAATTAAGAGATAAAGATAGTATTTTAGCTAACGGAACTCTAATGCCAGATTCAACATTTATCTTATCTGATAATCAGGACTATGGAGATGGAAGTTATAGAAATATAAAAGTAACTGGAAAGATTCAAGATTCAACCGTCAATGGTACTATCACACTTGACCAAAGCATCAGATTATGGATGGCCGTTGAAGATATTAAAGGCGTTAAGTCTCTAAAGCTTGCTACAAAATATCCATTTGACAATTTCGATATTCAAGGAATTGAACTTGTAAATAAAGATTTGAATACATACCAAAAGAAAAGTAGATGGAACATAAGTGCAGGAATCGGATTAGGAGTTGTTCCTAACGGTACCACTGGACTTGCAGTAACTCCAACCGTTGGTATTATGTTGGGCTGGTCACCTAAATGGCTACAGTTCTAAAGAAATTAAAAAGTAAATGGCACAATCATCAAAATACGCTAGATTAGATCAGGATGTTCTATTAGAGTTCATTTATCACGATCAAACTGTCGCCACTATTGCGAACTATCAGATTGAAATTGATGATAATGGTTCTCATGTTAAGGCATTAAATACTACTACTTCTATATCAGGTACTCGTCATTTGATTCACGAGTTAGGTTCTAATGTTGTTAACTTTGATATTACGACATCAGGTGCTTATGTATTAGTTGAAAACTTCGCAGCTAGACCATTAACGCTCGAAAATGGTAAGACGTATAAGTTTAACCTAGCAACATTAGCAGATCCTACGCTATTCACTATTTCAGGTGGCGGTTCAGCCATTCTTTTAGGTTCAGTTCTAACATTCACGCCAACTGTGAATGGAATCTATCAATACACATACGATGATTTCATCGGTGGTAAAATCACTGTTCAAAATACCGCAAATCCTTTGTACGCAACGGCCGATGAGGAAACAGGTAATGATATTAAAACCGGAGTTGGTCAAGTTGAAAGATACCAAGCAGTTTCGGCAGATACAGCTGGTTCAAAATACGCTTTACTAGATTCAACTAACAATTACATTGATAATAACGTTGATTGGACAGGTGATGATTCAACCACTATTGACCAAGCAGATGCAGTAGATATTCCATCTAATACAATTACATACGATACAGTAAGACTTCACCTTAAATCGGGTTATTCATTCGCTGCCAGAGGGTATCAGGGTTTCCTTTTCCAAGTTGCAGCGCCTAGAGTTTCTGGAGTTAGATCATATTTTACTTCAATCGTTTATTTGAATTCATCTTCATTTGAGATTCAAAACCCAAAGCCATTTATTATTGGTGAAACACTTTACTCAAAGTTCATTGAGGTTAAGATTCCATCACTAGTTAATATGGATCCTGGTTTTGCGAATTGGTTCTTTGGAACTGGGGCTGATGCAGTAGATCCTACAGCTAACTATGAGATTACATATAAGTTAATCGATTCATTTGAAACTTCAACAGGATTCGATTACATTAACACGGGCGAAGAAGTAACTCTAACTCTTTCTAGAGAAGATGAGTATGCTAATATAACGGCAGTACTACAACCAGCTTCTGATGGAGATTACTTTGAAATGTACGGTGCAATTAACGGTTCAATTGTTGAGTTTGATAATTACATTAATGGTAGAATTCAAACTCAAGGAGATGACATCACTGTTTTCCATGACATTTCAGTTTATGAGCAGATTGCATCTTTCTTTGATAAGACGTATGAGATGTCAATTGTTCAAGCAGAAAACTTTGATCAGTCAATTCCATTTAGACCAGTAATTCAGAACTCTTCTAATGCTGTAGCATATAATATTGACTACACTTTGAGAATTTATAATGAAAAGAATAATTCTCAAATTGTTAAGAGAGCTTCATTCACATCTTATGAGATTGGAAAGTATGGCAAATCACTAAGAAAGGTTAACCTACCTTCCTCAAATAGATTGTTCAAGATTTATAATACTCTACCAAACGTATTGGAAAGTAGAGAGATTTCATCTAATTTAAACGCTCTTCCTCAAACACAAGTTAGATTCGTTCCAACATTTATTGAAAGAATGAACATCGTTACGGGTTCAACTAACGTCACTATAATAGATAATGAAGTTATTGACTCTTCAGAAATAACTTATTTCGCAGATGGTCAATCAAATCTCATGCTTAGTCCATACGATAACTTCATCAAATTCAAAATTGCTAAGAAGGATGGAGATAGTTTGATTGCAATCTCGCTTGAAGGTGCTGATAAAGTTATTCTAGATATTTCTGGAGCAACTATAGAAAATCAAATGAATTATGATGATGTTGATTTGAGCCAAGGAGAAGTAATGTTTAAAGTAACTCAAGATCAGGCTACCACTGCTAAGTCGTTGCAGAATGCATCAACTGCCCCGGTAACATACACCATTTCTATTATGAATGGTAGCACTAAAACATTAGTTCACCACGGAACTTACAGTGTGATATGATCTTAAATTCACGTAGTAATTTATACAACTTTAAGTTTCCAAGAAACTTCATTCCTAAGGAGGTGGCTGATAAGTACCGTCCTTATTTGAATAGGATGCCAGGTAACTTGATCACTGAACCTATTGATTACATTAACTATGCAATTCAAGGCATATCAATTCCAGGTGTAACCTTCGATCCAGTTGAACAATCACCTAACGATGGTACCGTTACTTATAAGCGTGGTTTGATTCCAATTCAAAATCTAGTCACAAGGCAGTTCACTGTAACTATGCAACTCCTTGATGGTTTCATTAATTATTGGATTATGACGGACACTCTATTGTACTATTATAACCGTGACAATAAAGAATCTTATACTGACGATTTGAAACTTCAGATCCTAGATTCGGAGGGTCTTCATGTGATGAGCGCCGTTTTTGAGAAGCCAATTTACAACAGTATCAATGAGCTATCATTAAACATGAGTCAGAATGTTGCTGAATTCACTACGTTTGATTGTGGGTTCTATTATAACAAATTTAATTTGATTAACGAATTAGACTAATATATAGAGTATGAGAACTTTTATCGAATATCTTGAAGCACAGAACGTTACAGAGGCAGAATTGAATGCCCTTAACGAGTCATTGCAATCTGAATGGACTGACGAACTCGAAGAAAGAGTTGACGCAGCTGTTGACGCATTTCTTGCTGAATATAAAAACGAAGACGGTACGTACGATATCGATAAGTTTAACGTTGAACTTACGAATGAAGGTGTTCTGGGTTCTATTTTAGGAGGTCTAACTGGTTTTGCACTTGGTAAATCTGTTGGTAAACTTCTGGCTAAGACGCTTGGTATTGAAAAGGGCTTGATGTACGATCTATTAACTTCAAGACTTGTCGGCGCCGCTCTAGGTGCAAGTCTTGGTAAAAACATGTTCTAATGAACTACGTCGGAATCGACTTTTCTATTAATTCTCCAGGTGTTTGTGTTTTAAAGGATGGGAAACCTCATTGGATTTCATACCTAAATTCTACAAAATCTACAAAGAAGGATAAAGCCGCTCAACAAGAGATGGCCAAGCTATCGGACGTTAGTCTTGTTTTTCAAGACGAACCTGATATTTCTAAACACGAACTCACTAGAGTTAATCGACATATTAACATTGCCGAAAATCTAATGGCAATGATCATTGAGCACACTGATCCATCTAAACCTTACAGGATTTATTTTGAGGGTGCTTCTTATGGTACTTCTAGATTTGGTACCAATTCACTACTGGATCTTCAAGCAGCTGCATCAATCCTTAAATGTAAATTGATTGAAACCTTAATCGTTGAAGACCTTGACGTTATTGCTCCAACCGCAATCAAGAAGTTTGCTGGCAAAGGTAACATGAACAAAGAAGCGATGTGGAAAGCATTTGTTGACAGTGACTCCTTTCAGTCCTCTGAATTTCATTCTTTTTGTCAACCCTTTCGTGATGAGAAAAAACTAGTGAAACCTTTAGATGACTTGGTTGACGCTGCCTTCCTCTTAATGTATTTACTGTCGTTGCAACCTTCAACCCAGGATTAGAACCAATCCTTCTATGCTTCCTGGGCCCGATTGTTTCAGAGACCATTAAATATAATCAGATAATAAGTTTGGTGTAAACAAATCTCTACGGGCGGGATATATAGAATATGAAAACACTAACTTCCGTAGAGTTCTTTCGTCTGCTATACATAGTCGACAGCATGCTCAATTATAAGCTAATCACACAAGATGAAGCAGAAGCCTTCATAGCTAAGACAGGTTATGTCAAGATTAGCGACACGGGATATCATGCACCTGACGGTACGGTACACGAGACAAACGGGAGTAAGTAATTTCTATGCTTATGAAACAAACTTAGGTTTGTAGATATAAGTATTGTTAAAGTTTCTCTAAAAGACACATTAACGGGATAATTTAAGTTTAACAATTTTTAAAGGAAACATGGCAGATTTTGACATTTTTAATCTGAGTGTCTCAGACGTAGACACACACGAGACAGCCTCAAACACACGAGAAGAGGTTATCTACAAACCTACCGCAGATGACGGTAAAGACGGTACTTACAAAGCACTTATTCGCTTCGTACCAAACCCTGAAAACCCACGTAAATCACTGGTTCGCAAGTATGTCCATTGGATGACTGACGCCTCTGGCACTGGTCGTTTGATCGATTCACCTGCATCAGTCGGTGAAAAGTGTCCAATTCAGGATGCATTCTTTCGCCTTCGCAAATCAGACTCAGCCGTTGATCGCAAGATGTCTGAAAAGCTAAAGCGCCGTGAGCAGTACTATTCGCTCATTAAAATCATCAAGGATCCACAACGTCCTGAGCTAGAAGGTCAATACATGATCTTCAAATTTGGTTACAAGATCAAAGAAAAGATTGATGAGGAATTGAAGCCTTCATTCGGCGAGTCAACTCAAGTATTTGACTTGTTTGAAGGTAAGAACTTCGAGTTGATTATTACACGCCAAGGCGAGTACAACAACTATGATAAGTCTAAGTTCTCTTCTTCTCGATCTGCAGTTATCGTAGATGGTAAAGCAGCTGAACGTACCAAGGAAGCGATGGCATCCATCAAGACTGAATTGGATAAGGCTCCAAAGCTAGAAGTATATGAATACAAAGTATGGGACGATCAAACACGTGACTTTGTAAATTCAGTACTTGGTCAATACGTTAACCCAAGCGAAGCAATGACAGCTGTGACTTCAAAATCAGCTCCCGTTGCAAAGAAAGCATATACTCCTGAAGTAGAAGCTGCGTTCGACTTGGATAATGTATCTTCAGAACCAGCAGGAAGCACTGCTAAGGTGAGCGATGATGATGACTTGGAATCATTCTTGAATGACCTCGACATCTAATTTATCAGAAGATTTAAAGCAAAAAATCAGAAGTTTGGTGAAGCAGGTGGTTGTAGAAAACCACTCTGCCTCTCCCAAACAAATGATTAAGGAAATGTCAGGTCGTTTGAACCTGGCATGTCCTTATTGTGGGGATTCCACAGAGGATCATACCAAAAAGAGAGGTAATCTTTTTTGGGATACTCTTCAGTTTCACTGTTATAATTGTAGTCATCACACTGATCTGAATACATTCTTAAAGGATCATGGTTTACGAGCAGGTTCAACTGATGAAACAGTTCAAATCATCGAATACATTAGGGAAAAGAAGATTGACGTTAAAGACATTCAAACTCTTCAGCATTCGGTTTATAATAATGCAATAAAACTTGCAATACCCGTACAGGATTTCAAGGCCTTCTTTAAGGCCAAATCTATTCAACCTGGCGATTTTGCATGGTTCTATCTAAGAGGAAGATTGTTACATCGTCACATCGATGACTTTCTTTTTTCAGATATGGGCAAAAGATTGTGGATTCTAAACAAGACACCTGACGGCAAAATCTTAAGTTGTCAAAGTCGTCAATTAGGCAAGAATGCACGATCAAAGTATTTGACGTATGATCTTGAAAAATTGTATGAAGAAATGAATCGTCCATTTCCAGTTGAAGGAGATGATGTCATTGCCGTTAATAAACTATCAACTCTGTTTGGTCTAATGTACGCTGATATGGGTCGTCCAGTAACAGTGTTTGAAGGACCTCTTGACGCAAAGTTTATGAGCAATTCGATTGCTCTTGCAACGGCTGGTCGTTCAACTACCGAGCTAGACGAGATTCCAACAATCCGTTACATGTTTGATAATGACGAAACGGGTAAAAAGAAGATGTTAGAGAAACTAAAGAAGGGTAAACAGGTTTTCATGTGGTCTAAATTCCTAGACGATACGAAAATGAATATATATTCAGATAGTATAAAGGATTTAAACGATCTGGTTAAGAAGTGTTTTGAAATTAAGAACACCTCACCTCTAAGCAAAATCAATCAGTATTTTACAGATTCACGTTTAGATGCCTTGTACGTATGATTAGTTTTGATTGGATGGAAAAGGAACTTGACCAGTTTCACGAAGACCACGATGGTCGCAAAAACATGAAAGCGTTGATTGATTTCGATCAAATCGATATTTCATTTAGCGAGGTAGGATTAGAATTTAGCACGCCAAAGATGAAAAAGAAGTTAACTGCAAATCCATGGACCCCGTTGAAAAACAACAAAGGTCAACTTTTTTAAATGTAACCAATGCAAGTAGAGAAAAACAAAATAGTACAAGTTGATCAGTACCTTGGAAATCAGCGATCAGAATGGACTTCAAAGATTAGAGAGCTTGCAAAGGCCTTTAAGAATGTTGATGACTTAAATGATGCAATGGTGACAATTCCATCTTATCGCCAAATCATCATTGAACAGATAGCACAACTGAACATCAAGATCAAGGAACAGGAACGTAAACTGTCAAAGACTTATAAAGAGTCTTTCATCAAGTATTACGAATATGATTATAAACTCACTGACAAACAAAGGGAATCGTTCTTAAAAGCCGATATGTCAGATGAGAGCATGATTCTATCCCTATTAGAAACACAGATGGATTTCATGCGTGAATCGGTTAAGACTCTAGACAATATGAGTTGGGCCGTTCGCAATAAATTACAGTTGAACGGTCTGTAATTGCGAGAATAAAAATGCTCAACCAATGAGTGGAGCTAACTTTAACTGACAACGCTCAGTTCTTAAGAATTGATCAGGCAACTGATCTTGAACTTGAGCAGTTGAACATATCGATGACTCGTCGAATCGAGGGTTGGCGTTTCAACCCCCTAGTTAAAAGGGGTGTTTGGGACGGTTACATCTCGTATGTAAAAGACGATAAGTGGATTCCTTCCGGTTTATGGCAAGAAGTGATGAAGATCTGTAAGAGCTACAACTATGAGCTTAAGATCAATGGCATTACTCGGCTGTTTGACAGAGACATAACATCAGAAGGATTCGAAGAATGGTCTCTTGAGTTTTTTGAAAGATCAGAAATGACTCCAAGGGACTATCAAATAGAAGCCGCATTTAACATTCTAAAATTCAGACGCTCTCTATCTGAGCTTGCTACATCAGCCGGTAAGACAATGATTTCTTTCATGGCAGTTGCATATATGCTAGAGAAACAAAAGGCAAAAAAGATTTTGTTTATCGTACCTAACGTATCCCTGGTTGTTCAAGCAACTGAGGACTTTGGAGAATACAATTACGAGAATAGAATTCAAATGATGATTCAGCAAGTTTATGCTGGTCAAAAGATTAAAGACTCTAGAAACATTGTTATAGGAACATATCAATCGCTAGTTAAAAAGGGAAAAGACTTCTTTGAACAGTTTGATTGTGTGATTGTCGATGAAACGCACAAGGCCAAATCAGCCTCAATCAAAACCATTCTACAGAAGTGTGAAAACGCGACCTATAGGTTTGGTTTATCAGGTACTATTCCAAAGGATAACACACTAGATCGTTTAACCTTAATGTCACATACTGGACCTCTTATCACTGAGGTTAAGGCCGCTTTTTTACAAGATGAAGGTCATATTGCAAAGTGTAATGTGAAAGTAATTGAAATGAATTACGCACCAGAAACAGCACGTAAGGCGTTTATGGAATTGTCAACAAACAGATACGAAAATAAAGACGTATTTCAGCTTGAACAAAACTACATTATACAATCACCTGGAAGATTAAACTTTATTAGTAAAGTAATCGCTAAGATTCCAAACAACTCACTTGTGCTATTCCATAGAATTGAACACGGTAAAAGACTATACGAAGAACTTCGTAGAAGAAGTAACAAGGCAGTCTACTATGTTGATGGAGGAACTGATAAGGATATTAGAGAAGAATATAAAAAGAAGATGGAACAAGGTGATGACATTATCATCGTCGCGTCTTATGGAACGTTCTCGACAGGTATCTCAATTAAAAAGATTCACAACATCTTTTTCACCGAGTCTTTCAAATCCGAGATCATTATTAGACAGTCAATTGGTCGTGGCCTTAGACAACATGAATCAAAGGATGCTGTAAATATCATTGACTTCGTTGACGATATTACATACGAAGGCCATCACAACTACCTATATAAACACGGTATTGCCCGCCAAAAGATCTATAGACAAGAAAAGTTTAGATATGAAATTAAAAGGGTAACCTTTGAGGGTGATATATAGTCTTAAGATAACATACTACAAAAATACATAATCATTTGCAAATGGAACGTATTCAAAATTTCAAGTCATTTTCTACGCTAAAAACACAGCTTAGAGAAGAGGCCGAGAACCAACAAAAAGAAGTTTCAAGAGGTGAAGCGGCCGCTTCATTTAATGGGCTTCTGAAGAAATATAACGTAACTAGAGCTTCTGAACTTACAGAAGATCAGTTAGAGGCTTTCACCGCCGAACTATTCGATCTAAACGAAGAAGAGGCTGGAATTGCTGAAGGTAGAGCTTTCATTTTCGCTGCTTCAAAGGCAAAAAGAGAGGGTAAAAAAGAGTTCGAATGGAACGGTAAGAAATACCCAATCACTTTGAAAGAATCTGAGACAGAGGAAGCAAAGGAAACCGAAGAAGTTAACGAAGGCAAAAGAGAGCGTAGTTCAGTAGTCAATGCTTGGAAAAAGTCAGGCGTTAAAGAACTAAATGCAATCGCTAGGGTTTACGCTGATGCAATGGAAGATGCTAACTTTCACCAAGAAATCGTTACGTCAAAGGCAATCGGTTCTGCATCGAGAGCAAAGGGCCAAGGTCAAGTTTATTCAGACATCGCTAACGCTGCTAAGTGGGACGGTTATGCAATCGCTAACGGCACAGTAGATTACCTAAAAGAAATTGGTGAAAATGACGCGGCTGATAAGCTTCTTAACGCTATCACAAAATTCAATCTTAACGAGTCAGTTAACCTAAACTCTCTAGAGCAAATCATTGAAGAAGGTACAAGAGGCCAATTCGGTAAGATTTATAAGTCAGGCGAGATTGCATCAGTATACACTCACTACGATTCTTACCCAGAACACATGTTGCCAGTTATTAAGAAAGGTTACAAATCTGGTTCTGATGTTGATGCAGTTATCACAAAGGGAGATAATTCAGGTCTAGAGGCTGACATCAATAAGATTAAGTTCTATAACGATAAAAACTCTATGACACCTCTTAAGGGTTCAGTTAAGAATTTGAAGAAGTATATCAACGACGCTGACGCTAATGGTGCAGAATATGCATACCTTTATGACGAAAGAGACGGCAAGTGGTACATGATCGACCTTTATGGAGATAGAGATCTTGTTCCAGCTTTTGAAGCAGTAGTCAATGAAGAGAATGAGCAATTATTCGAAGCAGAAGTTGAAATGGACGCAATGGATCCAGACAATAAAGACTTCTTAAAATTCTTAAAGAAGAATAATGTTAAAATTATTAACAAGCAAATGGACGGTCCAGCAGGTGGTCACCCAGTTATCTTAATGCAAGGTAAGAGAAAAGACCTTGAAACTGTATTAGCAGATTGTGATTATGGATGGTGTGACGAAGACTTAGCAGAATACATTAAAGAATCAAAAGTATATGAAGCTGAAGTAGATATTTACGACGAAGTCGGCGGTCTAATTGAAGATCTATACGCAAAGCTAAATGATCTAGCTGAAGAAACAACCGACGCAGCTTGGAGAAAGGCCATTCAGAATATCATTAAAAACGTTGAAGCAGTTGAAAACAACCTTGGCAAAGCATCTAGCAAACTAGGTATTGTTCCAGTTCGCGAGTCTGATGAAGTTGAAGAAGGCAATGCTTTCGGTGACGCAGTAAGAAAGGCTAAAGAAGCTGGCGAAGAAGAGTTTGAATTCGATGGTAAGACTTACAAGGTCGAAGAGGCAGCTAAGGACGAGCAAAAGGCAATGGAACTTTATGTGTCTCTAGTTGATCTAAAGAAAGGTAAGCACTCTGAGTCTGAACTTCAATCAATGTCAGAAGACGAGCTATTCAATCTTGTTCAAACAGAAGGTGGTCTAAAAGGCGCTGAAGCAAAGAACGTTGCTAAAGAGCTTGCAAAGATCGCTAAAGGATAAAAATAATCTGACCCGGATTTTTCCGGGTCGGTTTTTTTGGTTATATTAGCCCTATGAAACACGTTAAACTATATGAACAGTTCATCTCTGAAGGTATTTTCATGACCTATAATCAGATGACTCCTTATGAGTACAACAAATTTGTTGAATCATACAAGGAGCTTCACCCTGATAACATGGTATCTTATGACAAGAAGCAGGATATGACATACGGTTTTCGTAAAGGTTCTAAAGAGGCTCATTGGAAATATGATCACGATACATTCAAATTACAACACAGTGAAAAGGACAGAGATGTTCTAGGCCTTATTCACGGTAAAAAGTTTGTTGCTAAAAATCACCCATGGTCACTATGAAACGCGTAAAATTGTACGAAGCATTTGTTAATGAAGAAGTATCTTTCTCAAAGATTAAGAAATCATTGAAAGATGCTGCCTTCCCAGTGACACTAGTAGTTCACGCTAAAGGCGCCCAGGTTGGAGCAGTCATTCATCAGGAAGTAATTAACATTCCCGACGCCGTTCCAGCGAACTGGACAACTCTTAAAAAGCGTTACCCAACGTCCGGTTATCATTTCACACTTGAAGATGCTACCGGTAAAATAGTATTTCAAGATAAAATCTAATGAAATTATTAACTTATAACCAATTCATCGTTGAAAGAGCAGGTCAAAGCTTGGCCGGCTCTGACCTCGTTTTAGAGGGTGGTGCTGCTGGTCACATGTCACATCCGTTTGATGACAAAGATCTAACGTTTGGCGACTTTAAAGCCATGATTGAAGCAGGTCTAAAGGGAGAATTGAACTTCGAAGAAGATCCAACTGAAAAAACAGATGGTCAAAACATCTTTGCAACAGTTAAAGATGGCGTTACAATGTTTGCAAGAAATGCAGGTCAGTTGAAAAACCCATTGGACCTTAGTGGAGTTACTTCAATGTTTGCTGATCACCCTTCAGAGGGAGTTCGTAAGACATTTACTATGGCAGCTAATGATTTAGCTTCAGCCCTAGGCAAATTGAAGTCAGATTCACAAGAAAAATACTTTGACGGCGGTAAGAACTTCATGAATATGGAGTTAATCTTTTCGGGTAACTCTAATGTCATCAATTACGATAAAGATGTAATTCAGTTCCACGGAATTAAATACACTGACGGTAACGGAAACATTACTGGTGAGTCTGGTCCTGGAGCAGCTAAAGAGCTTACAAAGATTCTACAAGACGTTAATGCTCACATTGGTAAAACATTCACGATCATTCCTCCACAGGTTCTTGTTCTGAGAAAGCACCAAGACTTTTCTGCCAAGCTACCTTATTTCATGAAGAAGATTGAAGACCTTAAGAATCGTTACAAGCTTTCTGATTCAGACGAGGTTTCACGTTATCATGAAATGTGGTGGAGAGAAGAGATCGATGCTTCATTCCCTAACCTTACACAAGACGTAAAAGAAGGTCTTCTTCAGAGATGGGCCTATAACAACAAACAAGGCATGGACTTTAGAGCCATGGCCAAACTCGTTGACGCTGCAGGTATGGATAAGATCAAGCAATACGATAAGATGGATGCTGGTAAGAAATACAAAGAAAACATTAGACCATTTGAAGATCTTTTCCTAGAGTTTGGTTCTGAGGTTCTAAAGAATGCTTCAAACTTCTTGGCTGCTTCACCTGATCAGGAAATGCAAAGACTTCACAATCAGATTAGAACAGAGGCGGGTAAGATTAAGAAAGGCGGAGACGTTAAGCAAATTCAAAAGGTTGAAGCTGAACTTGACAGACTTTCAAGAATTGGTGGAATTGATTCAATCATTCCTTCTGAAGGTCTAGTGTTCAAGTATAAGGGTAAAATATATAAGCTAACTGGCACCTTTGCTGCAATCAACCAGCTAATGGGTATTATTAAATACGGAAGATAAAAATGGCACTACCTAAACTTAGAGATCACTTCAACGATACGAATCGCGAAAACTTCATGGCAATGTTAACCCAAAAGGTTCACGCTGTTGAGAAGATCGCTGCTTCATCATTTCACGTCAGAAGAGATGATCTAACCAACAAGTACTACAAATCAGGTTCTGAAAGAGCTATGGATATTGTAGATCGTACTATCGTTAGATTTTATGAAAATGCTATTCGTCACTTTCAAGGTTTAGGTGATGAAATGAAGAGCGACATGCCGAAGGATTGGAAGTTTGGTTTTGATTATCTGATTGAAAATGAAACTCCAAATTTTAAGTACGCTCTTCTTCCTAAGAATAATTTAATTCTAACGCATATCCAGGTTCTTAACGAATCAGGCAGGGTTTCTAAGGTGATTAGAGACACTGAGGTCCTAAACAAGTGGGCAAAGAAACTTGATGTTCAAAAGCCACCTGTGATCTTCGAAGGCATGCTGACGATGTTCCAGAAGGAGCAATTGATCAAAATTCTAGAAATGAACGATAATGAATTTGAAAAAGTATACGAAAATCGTTCATTCACCAGAGACATCTATAACATTTTTAATTCAGGCATGTCTAGAACTGCGCTGAATGAATCAGTTAATGAAGAAATTGATGGTTTAGTTGTTTCGTTTGTTGATGGCAAATCAATGAAGTCTTTCAAGCTAGAAGATTATAGAAGAAAGAATGAAGAAACAGAAAGAAAGTCTTCTGATGTTTATCAAATCACAATGGTAGACGTTATTGAATACTTCACAAACCATGATTTTTCACAATACAAACTAGTTGAAGAAAAGAAAGACAGAAGATTTATAGAAATCATGTCTGAATCATTTAACGATTACATTAAGGCTAATGCCGCAAAATATATTGGTGTTAAGTTTGAGACAGCTGATTTCGCAAAGAATGAAGCCTTTAATCTAAACACCGCGTTTTTGAAAAACGAACAAACCTTAAAATACGTCAACAACCCAATCCTATCTGAGCTTTTCAAAATTGTTTTATCTTCTTTTAGAAATAAAAGAGAGAAGGCAAGTGATATTCTAACCGAGGACATGGTTGCACAGCTAAACGAGATCATCGATAAGATTTACGAGCAGATTGACGCAAAATTAGAAGAGAACGACGTAATGGACTTTACATCATTTAAGAAGTGGTCTTCAATTCAGGAAGATGCTCCAGAAGGAGAAGTTAATGAAGCCCTAAAGGTTAAGACCCTAGAACATGGTAAACAAAAAGTAAATATGTTTGTTGGCAGATTCCAACCTTTTACTCTAGGTCACGCTAAAGTTCTTCAGTCTCTACATGATCAGAACGGCCTACCAGTTGTAGTATTCCTAGTTAAGTCAAAGACGGCTAAAAAGGAAGATGCATTCAAAAGACCTTATGACGAGGCAATGCAAATGAAAATGTTTAAGGCAGTTCAAAGGGAATACAAGTTCCTAAAAGATATTATTGTTGTTCCATTCGCTGCAATTGACGCCCTATTCAATGAGTTAAGACCTAAGTACGAACCAGTCTTATGGGGTACAGGTACAGATAGAATGGCAGCTTACTCTTCACAGGCATACAAAGAAACGTACAGAGAACAATTGAACGTTCTACCTGAGTTTGGTATGCATGAAATTCACAGAACAGATGATGACATCTCAGCAACTGCGGTTAGAAACGCAATGATGTCCGATAATAAGACAGAGTTTCAAAGAATGACACCAAAGTCACTTCACGGAATGTACCCAGTTCTACAGTCTGAGCTTTTAAAAGCTATGACAGCTGCGGAGTCAAAAGTAAATGAAGAATTGATGACCTTTGAACAGTTCATCAACAAGTTTAGCAATGAGTAATTTAATTAGATCTAATTTTGCAAGAGAACTTCAGCTGATCAACGAGACTGAAGAATACACAGCATACGGAATTAAGAACCCTGCTCTTACTAAAGCGGTTTCTTCTAAGAAGGCACAATTTGATAAGTACCTTCAAAACCTACAAAGGACAGGAGGTTCACCTTTTGCCGACATGATTAAGACACTTAATTCCCTGTCAGGTAAGGATCTTGCAATCTTCGTTGAAGGACTTGGAAAGTATTCGAGCCTTGAGGCCCTACAGCCTAACTATCTTAAAGAAGTTAATTCATCTTCGTTCTCAAATGGTCTATTCAATACGCAATCAAAGGGTATTGGTCCTGGTGAATTGTGGTTGGCTTGGGTGGTTGATGGTGTTAGAATCTCAGGCGGCGGAGAATCCTTTGACGTAACACACAATGAAAAAGGACAATACGAAGTTAAGTCATACGCTGACTCTCATTCTCCATTCAGATTGGGTAATGCAGGTGCAGCTTCTCAATTCGTATGGTTGAGAAAAATGAGACACGTTGCCGAAATCACAGAAGAGATTGTTGCAATTCCAGGTCTAAAAGATATGCACCCTGAAATCTTCAATGCAGCTGCGACCGTAAATTCAAGAGGTGAAGGTAAATCAGCAGCTTCTGATTTTTCTAGAGGTGAAGTATCAAAAGAACTTATTAGCTCTGTGATTGATTTCATTAAGATTGCAAAAGAGCAATTAGCGAATAGGTCTACAGGATACGATATCATTGAGGTGAAATCAACTTCACCCGGTAATCCAAACATGTCTTTTATTATCGAACCCGCAAAGGAAGCAGATATTAAAGCAGGTAAATTTAAGATCATTAAGCAAGTTAATATGGCTGACGTTTCAAACGAAGAAGCACTATACAGAATGCTTGCAAAGAACGAATATGTTAGAGCAGGCGTTGAATCGCTAGTTAAAGACATCAATGATGGTCTTGCAAATGTTGAAAAGAAATACGCTAAAATGAAATTCGTTGTCTTTAGAAAAGAGGCAATGAACATTACTTCAGGGTTGAAGAAGGTTCAAGGAACCGATATTGCATCACAATACGGAGCTGGTAAAGAAGCCATCTTTGGTATGTCAGGAGCCCTACTAAGAGTAAGAGAAGATGCGTAATATATAAAATAAGATATTAAAAAAGACAACACTTAAAAATGAGAGTATTTGAGTCATTTGGAACATTCTTAAATGAATTCTACAACGAAGATCAGGCTTATACCCTGTTCAAAACTTATGGTGGTAGAAACATTGAGAGAAAGCCAGCTTACACATCTGATCTTTTTGGTTCAAACGCTGTTCAGCTGAAAGACGCACAGCAAAAAGAACTAGACCTAACCCACATTCCAGTTTATACATCTAAGGATGTTTGGGGTAAAATGGCACCAAAAGGAATCTATGCTAATTTTGCAAACACACCTACTGAAACGATCTTTATTCTTTGGTTGAATCACGAACAAGGTGAACTTAAGGACTACTACGGTCAATGTGTTTTCGTTGATACTCAAGGCGCTAATTACGTAAGATACGGCTTTGGTATGGACTACGAACCAGATCTAAGCAAATTTGCAATGGGCGTACCAGAATCTCTAGAAAACGAAGTTGAGATTGAAGGCGAAATTGACGAAGCTAAAGGTTACAACATGGAAGACATCAGATATGCGATGCAACAAGTGTTCAGTGAGGTTGGCTTTGATAAAGCTCTGAAAAGAATCTCTAAAGTTAAAGGTGGTTTCCAAATGAACATGTCATCGTACATGTCTCCATCTTCCCTTGAAGGTTATGGCATGATTAAGATGTTTAGCGAAATCATGGGTCACGAGTTCAAAATGGACGTTGATTCATTCACAAAGGGTGGCCTTACATCTATCGTAATCCTAGAAGGTGAACAAATCACCGAAGGTAAAATCACTCTAAAAAGACGTTACACTGACAACTATCCACAGATCACAGTATCTAAGTTTGGTCCAGTCAGAGACAAGATCATCGAAGCAATTGCAGACGGTAAAGTAACGACTGAAGAATTTGAAACAATCATTAAGGAATTCTCTACTGCTTCTAGAAGATGGGCGAAATCAAATCGTCACTACTTCAACGTTTCAGAAGATGGTATCTCACTGTCGAAGTACGGCCAGAGAATCCTATCTAAAATTAAAACAGTAAACGAAAATGAATAAGATTCACACAACATTCGAAAGCTTTGTTAATGAGTCATTAGAGGTTAACGAAGCATTCAAGTCTTCAAAGTTGGCTTCTATTCTTGGCCTATCTTCGGCTAGGAAGGACATAATGAAAGCAGTTTATAATTTCACTAAGGTTAAGCTAGATGAAATTACTGACGATCAAGTGGTTGAACTACACCCAGCTGAGGCTTATAAGACCAAAGCTCACCCTAACGCTATCTTTTTCTATATCTCCGATAATGAGAAAGGAAACCCATACGCTGATCACAGTCAATCTAAATACACCGGTTACGGTACTATTCCAGGTAACACTCTTTTGGCCATTGCAAATGGTAAAAATGAAATGTTTGCAATGGATTACACTAGAGGATGGAATAGATCAGCTCCTTACGAACCAAAACTAAAGAATGCCGGTAAATACGGTAAAGAAGCTTCATCTATAGGCATTGACAAGCAACATTCTGGTTATGGTGCTTCAGGTCTATCAAACATCAAGAGAATTTCTGAGGTTTCAGATAGAGTTCTAATGTTTGATCCATCTATTCTTCCAAGCGCTGCAGATCAAAAAGCTAGCAGATCAGCTGCTAAAGCAGGCGCAACAGCATTCATGACAGATAAGGAATTCAAACAGGAGAACATGAACAGATACAAAATGATTCTTGCAACTAGAGCAGCCAGCGATGATATTGACGGTATGGTTGAAAAGGCAATTGAAACTGTAACTGGACATATTCAAAGCGCTCTTAAGAATAAGACTGCGGGTAGATACGAGTCAATGATCATTGGCACCGACAAGAAAGGTCGCGAAATCTCTATGAGAGATGCCGCTAACGTTATTTCTAATATACTTGACATGTATCAAAGTTATGTTAGATACACTAACGATGCTAAAAATCCTGAAGGTAGTAAATACTACACAAGAGAAGCTTCTACCTACGCTAAGAGCATTAAAGACAAGGTTAAAAAAGTAAATGACATGGATTACGCTTGGTAATCATTAAACCAACTAAAGATTAAACATATCTATAAATAATGAAACACGTAAAACTATTTGAACAATTCATCTTCGAAGCTTCTAACGAGAAGAGAATTAAAGAGATTCAAGCAGAATTGCAGGACATCGAAAAAGAAATGGAAGATGTTCAAGACGCTATGGACAATGGCGACTTTGATGAAGATGAGGCTGAACTTCGCCTAAATGATCTAGACGGTAACAAACTAGATCTAGAAGCTGAATTAGAAAAGCTTAAAGGTGGTGATAAAGACAAAGATCAAGAGAAAGTTAGACCAGTTGTTGCAAAAACAATTCAAATTATTGGAGAATTGAGTTATCAATCTTCTAAATGGTCTGCAATGTTGCAACACGTTCCATCAGATAAGAAAAATTTGATGAAATCTTTGAAAGAGAGAGACGAAGCAGAGGAGACGAAAGCAGATGCAGTTGCAGAAAAGGTGATTGCTAAATGCGATAAGTTAGAGGATAAAATGTCATCGGATATGTTAGCGCTATATTCTTTTGCTAAAGGTGAATATAAATCATCAAGAAAAGCTTTTATGAAAGCAGGATCAGCATTACAAGGTGTAAAAGAGACTTGTAAAGATCTTAAAAAGGGTTGCGATGAAGTTGCAGCTCGTAAAAAGACATACGACGAAGTATTTTCTAAATTTCAACAAGCTCAAGCTAAGTTAAGAGAATTGGCAAAAGTTGCTGGCGTTAGAGTCTAATCTCTAAACAATATAGAGCTATTAAAATGCCAAGCACTAGTAAATCACAACAACGTTTAATGGGAGTTGCATACGCCGTCAAGAAGGGCGATATGCAACTTTCAGACGTTGACGCGACTTACAGAAATAAGGTGTCAGATCTAGTAGACAGTATGACACTTAAACAACTTAAAGATTTTGCAGAAACAAGCCATGAAGGTCTTCCAGAGGTTAAGGAAGATACGATGTTCAGCACGTTGGGTGGAGCGTCTTTATCGAATCTTGGTCCAGGTATGTTGGGTGGGATGGGAGACCCTGTTTTACCCGATGCCGGCTCCGATGGTTCAGGAGATGTACCTGCCGGCCAAGGCGATGCTAAGGAAGAGTATCGTAAGAAAAAGAAAAAGAGACGTAAACTCTTAATGACAATGGAGGAATTCATTGTTGAAAAACAATTAAAGGCATTTTCACCTGATCAACCAGAAGAAGAATCTGTTGGCGGTGGAGATTATGAAAAGGGCTCAGTTCCCATTCCAGATCAAGAAATGATCGAAAAAGGAAATATGCTTAGCAAGGTTCGTCAAATTATTGGCATTGCTAACAATTAATCTGAAACTTTCCTCACGACTGCGATATAAATTACATGGCAGTCAATCAACAACTCTATTTTTTAAAGGCCCTGAACACTATTCGGTCATGTGAAAACATGACTCAATTGGCGGTTGCAGAGTCCGTGATGCAACAATATATTGACATGGAATTATCTTTTGTTAAAGAAGACGAAAACTATGACCATGAATGGCACATGTATACGTTGATGGCTGAACTTTCAACCGCAAAAAAACTTTTAAGTTAATGGGTGCTGAAAATCAAATTGAAGAAATTCTAATGGAGGCTGATGCATACGGCCTTCGTCTAGAGGTGATTGAAACCGCTAAAAAATTCATGGAAGAAGGAATCGAAAGAGTTGAATCGTACGAACTAGCATTTCAAGATTGGGTAAAATGATGACAAATTGGTTAGATTTAGACTATCAAAAACTGTTGAGCGATATCGTTCAAAACGGTAAGATCAAAGAAGACAGAACCGGCACTGGAACAAAGAGCTTGTTTGGAAGGCAGGTTCGCCACGACATGCGAACTGGATTTCCATTGTTGACCACTAAAAAGATGGCGTGGAAAACAATGGTGACTGAACTGCTATGGTTCCTTCGGGGAGATACTAACATCAAGTTCCTCGTTGAAAATGGGTGCAACATTTGGAACGGTGATGCATATAAAGCATACAAAAGTAGGACTAATAATCAAATGTCTATGGATGAGTTCATTGAACTTATCAAAACCAATGAACAATTTGCTGAAATAAACGGTGAGTTAGGACCAATCTATGGTAATCAGTGGCGTGAATGGGGCAGTCAATATGAAACCAATTACATTTTAGGCACTCAAACCAAAAGAAAACCAGGCATAGATCAGATCCAACAGTTGATTGACGACTTGAAGACTAATCCAGATTCTCGCAGATTGATGGTTAATGCATGGAACGTTGAGCAGTTGCCTAATATGGTTCTTCCACCGTGTCACTATGGGTTTCAAGTTTACACCACCGAAATGAGTATTAAAGAGCGTAGATCGCGCTGGGCTGAATCAATCGGGCACAATGATTATTATGCAGTTAACCTAGAACATGAAGATCTTGATGAAAGAGATTTTCCTCGCCGTAAGATTTCATTGATGTGGAATCAACGCTCAGTTGACACGTTCTTGGGTCTACCATTTAATATCGCGTCGTACGGACTTCTACTTACCATCCTTGGTAAGGCCGTTAACATGATCCCAGATGAATTGATTGGAAGTTTGGGAGATACTCATTTGTATCTCAATCACCTTTCACAGGCAAGTCAGCAAATTAGACGTGAGCCATTTGACTTACCATACGTCACAGTTGACATGCCAATCTCTGGCAAAATAGAGGATTTGACACATGACCATATTCGATTGTTCGAATATCAATGTCATGAGCAAATCAAAGCACCGTTAAGTAATTAACTTAACACACTAGAATAAGCCTGAGAGATCAGGCTTTTTTAGGGCTTAGCGACGACCACCTTGGCCTCTGTTCTTCTTCTTGTAGTTTTTACCCGTCTTGTGAACAGAGTTCTTCTTTTTAGCGTGAACGCCCGGTCTCTTTCTTTTAGGTTTGTCAAGAGACATTACTGATGCACTTGCTTTTGCCATTTCTACATAAGTGTGTTATTTGGGTTTATGAGCTATCTATTCGAAAAAAAGTTGCACTTTTTTCACAAAAAGTTTTTTCGGGTCAGATTTATTGGTTATATTTACTTATAACAATTGGTAATAGACACTATGAAAGTAAATCTCAAATCTCTCGCCGTTTCAGCTCTCAGTTTTCTGATCGTAGCTGGCTTAATGAAAGGTTCCGTTCAGGAATTCATTCACTTCGCTGACCCCATTAACGAACTCTTTACCGCCGCCCTTCTTGGAATGGTCGGTATCGCGTCTCTCACAATGTCTTTTGAAACAAAATCAAGTAAATAAATATAATCTAAACCTAAAATAAATTAAAACCATGGTAGCAACACTATCTAACGACGCAATCCTCACGCGGAAAGAGGAATCACTGAATGCACAAGCTCTTCGTAAGACTGTGCCAGTTCGAGACATCAAATTGATCGACGAAAAGACGATCGAGTATCAAGGTCACCGCATTGGAATCACTAATGGTGCTTTCAAGTCCTTGATGAAAATCATTGGAATGAGCAAGCAATTTGCTGATCGCTTTGAACGACTGTTCAATGCTGAAGCTAAAGCTCAATTCATCAACACGGTTAAGAACGCTATGGCTTCTAACCGCGGTAACTTAAGCCAAATCACTTTGGTTTTGAATCCAGTTTCTAAGTTGATTGTCAACTTTACCAAACATTCTAACGAGTTGATCTCAAACTCTCAGTTCATTGAGAATGCAGAAGAGATCATTGATCGCGGTAAGTTTGGAGTAGTAAACTGGACAACTGATCCTGGAACTGGTATCATTACCATCAATGCATTCAATCCTAATGCTTCATGGGCTGTTCCTGGTGATGAAACAGAAGTGTTCCAAGCGGGTATCACTCTTAAGAACTCACCTATCACGGGTTTTCAAGTATCTCCTTACGTAAATCGTATGTGGTGTACTAATGGCTTGACCACCTCAATGGCAGCTGACACTTACAACTTGACTTCATTGACAGCTGATTCAATGGAAAAGTTCAACGAGTACCTTCGTGATCTTGCTAAGCGCCAATTCATGCCAACTGAGTTTGACTCATTGGTTAAGAAGGCCAAGAACACTGCAGCTTCTTTGAAGGAAATGCAATGGGCTCACAAGTTGATTAAAGATGCAGGTGCAGGTGATCGTGCAGACAACTGGATTCCTTTGGCACAAAATGAATTAGCTTACTCTCGTGCTGGAGTTTCAACTAGCGAGTTGAACTCTAAAGAACTTGCTAACGCAACAACTGACCAATCTATCTGGTCTATCGTTAACGGAGTCACTCACTTTGCAACTCACGGTCAAGACATCGTTGAAGGTGTACAAGCACACGATGGTACTCGCTTGATGGTTCAAGCCGGTAACATTCTTGGTAAAGATTGGAACCTTGGCAATCAGGTTCGATCTCCCTTCTCCGGTTTTGGAACCCAAGTTGGAGAATTGCTCAACTAATTCTAATTGAAGAGCGGCCTAGTGCCGCTCTTCTTATCTCTATTCTATGAGTATTCTAACATACGCACAAATCTACCTTGGCCTAGGCATCTTCTTTTCACTATTGATGGATCTAATGCATTACAACATTCGCAATGTAGTTGATGAAGAAACCTACGAAAAGAATCGATACACTACGGCTGAAAGACTATACATGATTTTGGTTTGGCCATTGGTAATCTATTCAGTCATTCTAACCCTTTTTAATGGAACAACAGTTGAAGACTTAGAAAATAAAGTTGAAGCCGAGAAAAAGAAGTTAGAAGATCTTAAAAAGGAAGACGATGCTGAGAATCAGGCTTGAGACATCACCCTGGAACACCCGCCAAGAACAACTTAGAGACAACCCATGGCAGATGATGATCGTCTGTATGATGTTGAATCAAACCAACTACAAACAGGTAGAAAAAGTACGGTATAACTTCTTTGATCGATTTCCAACGCCTGAGGAATTGATGTTTGCATCAGATGAAGAGATCATTGAAATCATTCGATCTCTTGGATTCTATAATCGACGAGCTAAACAATGGAAACAATTTAGCCGCGAGTGGCTCGAATTAACAGACACTTTCAAAGATCCTGTCACCATCCCTGTGGATCGGTTGGGAGATTTAACAGGAGTTGGTAAGTACGCCCTCGATTCATGGAAGATCTTCCAGCTGTATGATTATTCAGTTGATCCGGAAGATCACGTTTTGAACTGGTACATCGATTGGGCTCGTCAAGAGGTTGAAAAGATTGAACGAGAGCAAAACGAACCCAAAGCAACTGTGGTCTATTACTTACACTACGAAGATGAGCGTGAAATGCAATCAGCGTGGAGTAAAAGACAAGATTTCGTTTGTTGCGTGTGGGCTCGAACTCACAGAGAGGCAATTGAAAAGACCAAGAGAATTGCAGGCGGCAAGCACATCAAGATCATGGGTCTCGCCAATGGAAAACCCGAGTGGGTCAATGAAACTAAACACCTTTAATTACGTATAATCTATATGGAAAACAAATCAATTGCACTAGAAGCTCACGAGCTTATTAATAATCGTTCAGAAGAAAAAGATCGCATGTATGGCCCCTTCTCTGAAGGCATGGATCGTGCAGCGATGGTCTTCAACGGCATGACAGGTTTAAATGTTACCGGTCGTGAAATGTACATGGCTCTAATCGCTCTTAAGTTTTCACGTGAAAGCTACAATCACAAGCGCGATAATCTCTTAGATGCGGTTGGTTATATTCAAGGTTTAGAAAACTACATCAACGAGAAGAATGAGTACCCAATTACTGAGTAAAGGAACCCAAGTCCACCATCCAAAATTTGGACGTGGATCCATCAAGGATTTCTACGAGTTTTATAACGTTATATTCGTTGATGTGGTATTTGAAAACCATGGAAATGAACCAGTCTATGTTAAATTAGACGACTTAAAAACGGAGTAATGAAAAGAATTATCGAACATTTTGAATCTAAAAGGTTAGGTCACAAACTACACCAACTTCAAAAGCGCTACAATCGAGCCATCGAAAACGGTTACACTGAAAAGGCTGAAGCGTATAAACGAAGAATAAATTCAATGGTCGAAAAACTATCACATATCAAAGGACATGGAAGCTAACTTCACAATCAAAAAGAACGGTCAAGAATTTATGACCGCAGACAAATTAAACTGGATTTCTTACACGGCTAAAGACAAAGTTGGTAAGAGAATTGAAACCAATCCAGCCCTAAATTATGCAATGGCGCTCGAACTCGAGGTTGCAGATATTAATTCATTAGATCTAGCAAACTTGAAAAAAGCACAGGTAAAAAACTCAGCTGCATATACAAGCCCATTGATTACAAGTGTGGTTGAAAACTCAAGAGAGTATGTCAAATTCGAGTGCGGAGAAGACGTGTTTGAAGTATTGATCAAAATCAATACCACTCCAAAGCCTCGTACATCACCTGTAGGCCCTGCAATGTAATGGCTAGAATGCCTAAACTTGATGAGTTTCACTATCATGAAATGACAGATCGATTGAGCGTCATTATGATGGTGATTGAAAACAATTTGACTCAGCATCCAGTTGCTAAGTTGAATAAAGACATTCAAACGCTAATTGACGAGGCTAACGACAAACTGGCCGAAGCGTATCAAATAGCTGGAAATCTTGAAATAAAATATGAAAATGATTAAAGATATTTTTAGAAGAATACAACGTGTCATCGACTTTCTACCCATGATTTGGAAGGGTTATGACTTTGATTTCCGTTACTCAGTAGAATTATTCAAGCACCAACTTGAACGTCAGGCCAAGTTCTTTGAATCTTCTAAATCTTATCGTCGTGATTCTCTTCATCAAGCTTCTAGAATTAGAACTGTCATCAAACTAATGGACATTGTATATGATGAAAAGTATAATGACGAAATGGCAGTCATGATGGAAAAGATATACGGCGAGCAAAAGTTTGAGTTTATTGAAAACAAAGCAACTGGCATGTATTCTCTTGACATTAGATGGGAAAAGGCAGTTGATGATCAACACAACGAAGAGATCATGCAAATTTGGTCAGAGCAGATGAAAATAACTGCATATAAAACCAAACGAGCCCATGACATCCTGTGGAGAATGATTGAACATAACATAAGATACTGGTGGGATTAAACAAATCCCACTTCGTGTATAAAATAACTAAACGTTTCTTAAAATGAAGATAGCATTAGTACTAGCTAAAGGAGTAGAAGGATGTGGATTGACTCGCCACACCATTGAATTTTACAACTGGTTGATTAAAGAAGGTCACGAAGCAACCATTTACGCAGCAACAGAAAAGATGTGGCCTCGTCACAAGTCAACTGACATTATTGCAACTAACTTTAAGCGCAAAGACATTCCTAAGGTCGCTAAAGAATTGAACGAATGTGATGTGGTCTATTACACTTCATTCCCTCACAAATCAGTAGGTGATGAATTTAACGAAGACTTTATCGAACATTGTGTATATGGTCTAACCAAACCAGTAAAGGTTGGTAACTGCCTTGACCACAACATGGCGAATCTTAATAAGAACCATCGCTATTGGGAGATCATGAGTCAAATGGATGCAATGTTCAATTACTCGTTGACATCTAACTTCGCAAACAAAATGCGTGAGCACGCTCCAAACACTCCATTGATTGAGATGAATCTCAATCCTTACGATTACGATGCTTGGAAGCCTGTTTGGAAATCAGCTGAAAAGCAGACTCGAAGAATCACTTACTTTGGTCGTTTCGCTGGATTTAAGGATCCATTCAGAATGTTTGATTTGATGAACCTTTTGAAAAATGAAGACGTGGTAACTGAAGCTCGAGGCGTTGAACGTTCTATTGGTGCCCTACCAATGTTCTTGAACGATGATCGCACTCCACGTCAAGATGTATTTGAAGTCCATGACACGAAGAATCCAGTCACATATCCTCAACTCACTGATAAGGTCTACATTTACGGTCCTTATAATCTAGCTGAAGGTATGGGTGAGTTGTCAAACTCAATGTTTGGTGCAGAATTCTTTAACCTACCCGAACGCCTTTACGGCTCAATGATTGAGTATGCAATGTGCGAGGTAATTGCAGCAGGTACCATTCCTTTGTTTGATAAACACTGGGGAGATCACGTTATTCACCGTACTGAAGGGGTTCCTTTCAGTCAACTAAAAGATTTTGCAATCTTCGTTGATAAGAATAACGTTGAAGCTTCAATTCCTCAGATTCTAGAATTGGCAGCTGATCACAAGCGTCGAGATGAATTCAGACAGAATTCATTCCGTCTAGCTAAATTGCACAATGCACCTGAAGTTGTTAACACTGATTTGTTCAATGCTATCGCAAGTGTTAATAAAAGACAAACAGAAAAGCCAATTACTTTACAAACAAATTCACTTTTCTAAGTACAAGATATATGGCAAACACAGATAATAAATGCTCAGACCTTAACGTAGAAGATTTCTACACAGGCGTTGAAGACACCTTTGGTCTAATCTACAACAAGCAAAAAGAATTACAAGCTCGCCTTGGATTTGACTTCACAGGTTGGACCCTTAAGCAGATTGCAGACTTTTGGATGGTCAACAAGCACGCTCTAAGTGATGAACTAAACGAAATGTTCGATTCACTAGGAGGTGTTAACGATGGAATTGGTTCAGCTGCATGGAAGTACTGGAAGAAGGATAACGCTAAGGCAGTTGACATGAAAGTTGAAGATCTTAGTGAAGCAGATCGATTGGAACTCTACTATGAGTGGGTTGATGGCTTGCACTTCTTCATGAATTTCGCAATTTCAATCGGTATGACTTCAAAAGATGTAGTCAACCTTTACATGGCCAAGAACGCAGAGAATCACGATCGTCAAAACCGAGGATACTAATGTTATTAGACGTAGAACAAAGAGACAAAGAAGTCATTATTTCATATTACGACAAGGAAGGCAAGGTTAATTTCAAGCGCTACCCTGTTGAGCAATTTAAGAACTGGTACATCACCGATCCAATGGATCGTTATAAACATGAGACCTTGACAAACTGGGACGGTCGTCCTATCAAGTTGGGTCCTGCTCGCCAGTTCAATAAGTTCTCTTTGATCTATTACTTAGACAATTTACCCGAACGAGACAAAGAAGAAATCTTTGCATACAATCTTCCTCGTACATACTTTGTCGATATTGAAACCGAGATCGTAGATGGTTTCCCTAAAGCTGAAGAAGCCAAATCACGAATCCTAACATTCTCAATCATTACGCCAGAACGTAAGGCCATTGTTCTTGGATTAGAAGAACTTTCTCTTGAAAAAGTTAAGAAAATCGAAGCTGACACTAATGAATACTTCAAACAATTCGATCAGGATTGGACCTTTGAATACCGTCAGTTTAAGAATGAACATGACATGGTGGCAACATTCATTTATCGGTTCTTACCTAAGTTTCCGATGATGACGGGCTGGAACTTTATCAACTATGACTGGCAATATATCGTTAACCGATGTAAGCGTCTCCAGATTGACATCAAAGAAGCCTCAATGACTCAATCACTTGATAAGAATGATTCTAGACCGCTGCACATCGGCATCTTAGATTACATGCAATTGTATGATAAGTACGATCGCACGGTCAAGGTAAAAGAATCTAATGCTTTGGATTATGTATCTGGTCAAGTACTGAAGACAAATAAGATCAAGTATAATGGATCCTTACAGGACCTTTACGAGAATGACTTTACAAAATACGTATTCTATAACGTAGTTGACTCATGTCTAGTCTATTATATAGATCAACAGCTTAAGTCAATGGAAGTTCTATTGACCCTGGCTTCAATCACCAAGATGCCTCTCTATAAAGCTGCATCACCAGTTGCTGTAACGGAAGCTCTGATTGCACGTAAGATGTCAGCCCTTAATAAGAGAATTGGATCAGAACAAAGAGATGAAGGTTCAAAGGATGGCCAATATGCTGGTGCTTATGTTAAAGAACCGGTTGTTGGTTTCTATCAAGGTGTATCTGCATTTGACTTTGCTTCACTGTACCCCTCAATCATGCGACAGTTTAACATCTCACCTGACTCATATAAAGAAATCATTCCAAAGTCTGAGATTCCTGAAAGACGAAAGAATGAAGATGAAATCGTCTGTGTTAACGGAGTTGTGTACGATAAGAAAGATTCAATATTGAAGCAAATTCTTTCAGATCTTTACACACAGCGTAAAGAATATAAGGCAAAATCTTACGAGTATTTCACTAAAGCTGAAGAAGCTAAAAAGGTACTAAAAGGATTTTAATCAGTTATTATATTTAGAGCCCCTCGTAACAGCCATGATATATACAATGTATCGTAAAGTTACACCCCGGGTCCATCAGTTCTAATGAATTAAGGACCCTTTGTCGTCTAATAGCAATAGTAAAAAAAATACGTTTTTTAAAAAATGTCAAAATCTCAATTATTTAAAGAAAGAATAGAATTTAAGCCCTTTGAATATCCAATTTATTACACAGAGGGATGGCTAAAACAAGCACAGGCCTTTTGGCTTCATACGGAGATTTCGATGCAAGGCGACGTGAAAGATTGGAATGAAAATCTTTCAGCATCTGAAAAGAATTTGGTCGGTAACATTTTATTGGGGTTTGCACAGACTGAATGTGCAGTTTCTGATTATTGGACCGGCATGGTAACCAATTGGTTCCCTAAACATGAAATTAAGCAAATGGCAATGATGTTTGGTTCGCAAGAAACCATCCATGCAACAGCGTATTCATATCTAAACGAAACATTAGGCCTTGAGGATTTTAAGGCATTCTTACATGAGCCTTCAACAGCTGCACGTTTTGAGTTCTTGATGGGTACTACAGCGGATTACACCCATGAAGATTTGGCTAGGTCAGCGGAAGCTCGAAAAGACGTTGCTCGTTCATTGGCTATTTTTTCAGCCTTTGCCGAAGGAGTAGCTCTATATTCTTCATTTGCGGTTCTATACTCGTTTCAAATGAGAAACCTTTTAAAGGGTATTGGTCAGCAAATGAAATGGTCAGTTAGAGATGAATCTCTTCACTCAAAAATGGGATGTCAATTGTTCCGTCAAATGTGTGAAGAGTATCCAGACCTAAGAAATGCAGTACAATCACAGGTTGAAGAAGCTGCACATCTTATGGTCGAAATGGAAATGAATTACATCGATAAGATTTTTGAAGCTGGCGATCTAGAAAATCTAAATGCATCAGACTTAAAAGAGTTCATCAAGAAAAGAGCCAATGAAAAGCTCAATGAAATTGGTTATGAATCTATCTTTAAGTTTGATGAATCAGCAGCCGCAGAACTTGATTGGTTCTATCACTTAACAGGCGGGCATACGCATACAGACTTCTTCGCAGTACGCCCTACGGATTACTCAAAGGCTGGTGAAGATGAAAACTGGGATGAAGACGATTTGTTTTCTTAAACAGATTTGAATCTAGCGGTATAAAGTACATAAGAATTATAGAATGGAAGAAATTAATCATGGTGAATTTTTAGGATGGGAAGTTGGAGTTGACTTTCCAATATGGGCCAACACTGAAGTTTACGTTAAAACAGTATCTAAAGGTTATCTTTTAGAAGGTGAAACACCAAAGGATGCATATTGGAGAGTTGCTACCACTGTAGCAAAGAGATTACGTAAGCCTGATTTGGCTAGTAAATTCTTTGATTACATGTGGAAGGGTTGGTTGAACCTAGCAACTCCAGTTTTCTCAAACACTGGAACCGAAAGAGGTCTACCAATTTCATGTTTTGGTATTGATGTAGGCGATTCAATTCAAGAGATTGGTAACAAGAATCTTGAAATGATGCTACTTGCAAAACACGGTGGCGGAGTTGGAATTGGAGTTAATATGATTCGTCCTGCAGGTTCGAACATTTCACAGAACGGTACGTCAGATGGCGTAGTTCCTTTTATTAAGATCTACGATTCATCGATTCTAGCGACAAATCAGGGTTCAGTTCGTCGAGGTGCAGCATCAGTTAATATCGATATCGAGCACGGTGACTTTTGGGAGTGGCTAGAAATTAGAGAACCCAAAGGAGACGTTAATCGTCAATCTCTAAATATGCACCAATGTGTTGTTGTCTCAGATTCATTTATGATGAAGCTTGAACAAGGAGACAAGGAAGCCCGTAAACGATGGGCTGCAGTTCTTCGTAAGCGTAGAACGACCGGCGAGCCTTACATCATGTTTAAAGGTAACGTTAACCGTCAAAATCCAGATGCTTACAAGAACAATCAGTTAAAGGTTTTTATGACCAACATTTGTTCTGAGATTACTCTTCATACTGACGAGAACCACTCATTCGTTTGTTGTTTGTCTTCAATCAACCTTGCAAAATACGACGAGTGGAAGGACACTGATCTGGTTTACACTGCAACATGGTTCCTAGACGGCGTCCTAGAAGAGTTTATCACACGTGCAAAATACATGCGTGGCTTCGAGAACTCTGTTCGTTCAGCTGAAAAAGGTCGAGCACTGGGTCTTGGAGTTCTTGGATGGCATACGTACCTACAAGAAAGAGGTATTGCATTTGACGCAATGGGCGCACAATTTGAAACACGTAAGATCTTCTCTCAAATTAAGATTGAATCGGAACGAGCTTCACGAGACATGGCAAAAGTGTATGGCGAGCCACTGTGGTGTGTTGGAACAGGTATGAGAAATACACACCTTCGTGCCATTGCCCCAACAGTTTCAAATTCAAAACTGTCAGGAAACGTATCAGCGGGTATTGAGCCATGGGCTGCCAACGTTTTCACCGAGCAAACTGCAAAAGGTACATTCATTCGCAAGAACCCAACCCTTGACACGGCACTGAACATGATCAAACTAAACTCTAAAGAAGTTTGGGATCAAATTTTGATAGATGGTGGATCGGTTCAAGGAGTAGAATCTCTTGACAAGTGGTACGCCAAAGAAGGTGAGAAATTCACATACATCAATCAAAAGGAATATGATAAACTTTCTGAAATTGAAAAAGACAAGTGGGTTCCATTCAAAGATGTATTTTTGACCTTTAAGGAAATCAATCAAATGGAATTAGTTCGTCAAGCTGGTATTCGTCAACAATACATTGACCAAGCGGTTTCACTTAACCTTGCCTTCCCTAACGAGGCTGAACCCAAGTACATCAATCAAGTTCACCTAGAGGCATATAAGCAAGGCGTTAAGACATTATACTACATGCGAACAGAATCAGTGCTAAGAGGAGATATTGCTCAACGAGCAATGATTGACTGCTTAAGTTGTGATGGATAGCATTATTTAAGAACCCGCTTTGAGCGGGTTTTTTTATGTGAAACAAATTACCAATTTTACTATACAATAACTAAACGAAAATAATTAAGCATGAAAATTCAAATCAATCGCGTAGATCAGAACCAATTCGTAGAGTTCGTTAATCGCCTGAAGTCAATCGATTCATTCCTGTACTTCAAGTTGCGTAACGGTAACATTCAATCTGCGGTTTATCTACCACAACGTGATGCAGTTAAAATGCATTCACAGCCAATTTCAGAGTTGTTCACTGTCGATGGTGATCTTCCTGAAGGTAAGGAAATCAAAGTTGCTTTCTTTGACGCTAACAAAGTTCTTGAAGCAATTAAGATGTTTGGTTCAGATCAAATCTCAGCAGAGATCGAATTGATCGAGAACGAAGAAGACTATGTATCATCTACAATGAAGATTTTCAATAATGAACTTGAAATCACACTAGTTTGTTCTGAACCTTCTCTTGGTTTCAAAGATCTTACAGATTCTCAAATTGAAGGCATCTTTTCACGTGAAGGGTCGGCATTTGATTTTACGCTTGACACTTTCACACTTGGTAAAATCAAGTCACTGTTTAATCTTGATAAAGATGAAACGTTTGAAATTAAAGCGAATGGCGAAGGTGTTCGAGTTAAAGGTAAGACTTATAACTATCAAGCAGGTTCAGAGTACAATGGTCAATCAGCTTCTGCAACCCTTTACAAAAAGTATTTGAATCTTCTAGACCGTGAAGAGTACGCAGTTTACGTATCAGCAAATAAGGTTGTTATGAAGTCTAATGACTCTAACACATTGTTGACGATTGCTACTTGTCAAACGGCTGAATAATGACTTTAGAAGAACTAAAGAATACTTCCCTAGATCGACTAGGAAAAGACGAGCTACAAAGCTTGGTGGACTATTATCAAAAAGAGTCCGCCAAGTTTACGGCTTATGAGCAAGCGGTTAAGGTAACGCTAAACTCAGTTTACGGTGCATTTGGTAATAAGTGGTTTCACTTCTTTAATCTAGATATTGCCGAATCAATTACCTTACAGGGTCAAAACGCTATCCTGTATTCTGAACAAGTATTAAATAAGTACTTTCATGATTTTTGGCATAAAGACACTAAGTTACACGAACACATCGGCGTAACAGTTAAAGGACAATGCCACCGCCCATCTGTAATTTACATTGATACTGATTCGTGCTACGTACAGTTCGATGAGATGTATAAAACATGTGAATGGACAGGAGAACCGATGACCATTGATACATTCATCCTAGCAGTATACAATTTTAGAATTAAAGAGTATATTGTTAAAGCAATGGAAAAGTATGCAGTAGCAGCCAACACCGATAACTTCTTAGTTTTTGAGCTAGAAACAGTGGCCTACTCTGGCATTTGGATGAGTAAGAAAAAGTACATTCAGGATATTGCGTGGGATGATAAGATTCCTACGACTGAACGCCATAAGCCACTGAGTAAAGTAAAGACCATTGGATTTGATACCATTCAATCCTCTACTCCTACGTTTGCTAGGGCTAAATTAACAGAGGCCCTTAAGATTATGTTTAATGAAGAGGCTGGCCCTACAGCAGACACCCTTCAAAAACTTACATCATTCTTAAGCGAAGCCAAGAAGCAGTTCAAGATGGCCAAGCTCGATGAAATTGCGTTCAATAAGAGAACAAATAACATTGAAAGATATATTGTTGATGATCATATTGAATTTCAGTTTGGTCTAAAGTGTCCGCCCAACGTAAAGGCTGCAGGATATTACAACTTCTTGTTGAACAACAACCAAAAATTCAAATCAAAGTATCGACTGATTGGTAATGGTGAGAAGTTGAAGATCTATCACGCAATTGATCCAGGTGGAATTTCAGACGTATTTGCATACCTTCCAGGAGATCATCCTTATGAATTTGCGCCACAGGTTGATTACGAAACACAGTTTGAAAAATCAATCATTGATCCCTTGAATCGATTGTTAACGTCAGTTGGATTACAGTCCATTAATCGTAATCTAATTTACTCAACTTCTTTGTTCTAAACAAAACACATTCACGTAGTATAAATTAAAATACACTAATCATGGAAGATAATAAACTCATGACCCAATTAGTTGAACTTCACACTGAAAATCCAAACGACATGGAATTTGGAGCATCTGTTCGCAAACTAGTATGGGATTACATCCAGCAAAACAGTCCAGCTTACTAAAAATATGGCACTCAGACCAAGAGACCTTGAAGGTCTATCACAAAACGAAATATTCTTTGTTGAACGATATGATTTCATTTACCGTGAGTTGAATCGTCTACAGGATAACATGTCAAAGATTGAAATCGAGACAGGTAAACTATTAACAGAGCTTCAAGCTCTTCGAGAAAAAGAACAACAAACCCTAGAAAACAATGGCGAAGAAATTAACTGAATTCACATTTGAAGATCTTAACGCAGAGTTGAAGGACATCAATCCGTTAGGTTCTATCATGGAACACTCTTCTTTTAGTGAAGTTACAGAGTGGATCGACACCGGCAACTATAACCTGAACGCATGTATCTCAGGGTCTGTGTTTGGCGGATGGCCAAATAATAGAGCATGTTCGGTTGCTGGTCCTTCAGGAACGGGTAAGACATATTTGATGTTGAACACGGTGAAGAGGGCAATTGACATGGGCTACAGTATCATCTATTATGATTCTGAAGCTGCGGTGGATCGAGATCAAATGAAGAAGTTTGGCATTGATACAAACAAAGTTAACTATCAACCCGTTAATACGGTTCAAGATTTCCGTACTTCAGTCACCCGCATCACCAAGAAAATGCAAGATGCAAAAGCATCAGGCGCAGAATTGCCTAAGATCCTAATTATTCTTGATTCTGCCGGTAACCTTGCAACCGCAAAGGAAATTGACGATGCTGCATCGGGGTCTGATAAGTCGGATATGACACGTTCAAAGGTTCTAAAGTCAATCTTTAGAATTATCATGACTCCGATGGCAGATCTAAAGATTCCTTTCTTGTTCACCAACCACACATATCAATCACAATCCTTTATCCCAACTCAAATTGCAGGTGGAGGTACAGGTCCTGAATATGCAGCGTCAATCGTTTTATTCTTGAACAAGGCACAATTGAAAGAAGGAGATCAGAAAGCAGGTATTATCGTTACTGCGTCACCTAACAAGAACCGTTTCGCTAAACCTTCAAAGATCAAGTTTCACTTGCACTTCTCTAAAGGCATGAACCGTTACGTTGGTCTTGAAAACTACGTATCATGGGATATTTGCGGTGTCGATCGAGGAACTATCGATCCTAAGACCGGTGAGAAGATCTTAAAGAAAACTGCACGCACTTGGGTTTGTGAACACCTTGACGAAGCAGTCGATAACAAAGACTTCTTCACTGATAAGGTATTCACGACTGAGGTTCTAAAGAGAATCGATGCACACATTCAACCGATCTTCAACTACAATATGGAAGAGATCGAAGATATAAACATTGATGAGATCTTAGAAGATGTTGCTAACGATTAACGAAGATCGTCTCCCAATTAAATTTATCCTAGGGATTGAAAAGGATCTGGAAAGTTATCCAGATCCTTTTGACATCTTACATTTCTATATCAATCTGGCCTATCGTAATCCAGATCGTTATAAGGATAGTTTTACCAAACATGCTGTAGTCCAATATCACTTCAAAGACTTTTCACCAGAAGTGATCGATGCATCTCTAAATAAACTATTAGAAGAAGGTTATTTAGAACAGACTAAAGATCAACCGGGCAAAGAAGCCTACAAAATTATAATAAATCCATTCGAATGATTGTAGTAATTGATAACTTCGTAAAAGATGAAATGTTGCTTAAAGATATTGCAGCTGATCAAACTTTTTTTGCCGATCCCGGTGTTTATTATTACTGGGGAGGATGGTGGGATTCATCAGCTAATACAATTAAGAAAAGATTGATTGAATATATTTGGGGACATAATTGTCCAATCAATGAGAGCTTTAATATCAATGGATTTGAATATTGGACTGGAATTCAAACTGCTAATCCAGAAAAAGGATTCAAAAATATTCTTGGAAATCATTACGATAAAGATGAAGCTTGGTTTGAAAAAACTGGTGCTATTGTGATTCCATTAATAGGAACAGTATATTATCCAGCAGGTCAAGAATTTGAAGGTGGAGAATTAGCAATTTACACAGACGGAGTGAACTCTCCACCTGAGATCGTAAAGGCTAAACCTAATCGATTAATTATCTTTGGAGCAGGCAATTATGTTCATGAAGTTAAACCAGTAACGAGTGGAACTCGACATGCAATTGCAATTAATCTATGGGAAAATGAACCATATAGTAAACAAGTTGGTCAATTTCGTATAGAAGCCTAAAATATACTCAATAATGCAGTTCGGTCAAGATTTTGAAAAGATATTCTTTAAGCTATCTCTACAGAGGGTAAAGTATTTAGATACCATCAAGGGTGGTTTCTACACTTCTGAAGAGATTGATCACTTATCTAAATTAGCTCACAAGTTCTACGAGCGGTTTCACGAGACTCCTTCTAAGGATCAGATGAAGCTACTCGTTAAGAGTTCAAAGCAAAAAGAAAAGGTAAGTGATGAAATGATTGACCTCATCTATGATGTCAATCTACATGAATACGATGACGAATGGTTGACCTCAACCGCAGAGTCTTGGATCAAATGGCGCAACTTCAATGAATCTCTCGCAGATTCAATCGAGTTCATTAAGACCACTACAGTTACACCTGAAAACGTTGATGCTTTAGTCAATAAGTTTAAAGGTCTAATCAATGACCGTAACTCAATTAACTTTGATTCTAACCTGGGTCTAGACTTCTTTGACCCTAATGCCCACGATCAAAAAGAAACTGAAAAGGTAAGTTCGGGTTACAACTTTATTGACCGTCTTCTTGGCGGTGGATATGATAGAGGTGGTAACTTAATTGTTTACGTTGGTGAACAAAACATCGGTAAGTCAATCTTTCTAGCGAATGATGCTGCAACCGCTGTTAAAATGGGTCACAACACTGCGGTCATTACTGCAGAAATGGCGGACCATAAGTTTGTAAAACGTATTGGTTCAAACCTTCTATCAATTCCAATCAACGAGTACCAGGAAAAGTCAAAGAATAAGGACTACATTCAACGTAGATTGGAAACTGTTGGTAATGGTCTAACTCCTCCTGGAAATCTATTCGTTAAACAGTTTCCAACTTCACAGGCGACGGTTCTCGATATTGAATCGTACCTCAAACAAGTTGAAGAAGAAAAGAAAGTAAAACTAAATGTAATCGTAATTGACTACATTAACATTCTTTCAAATTACAGAAATCCAAACTCGGAGAACACCTATCTGAAAATCAAACAGATCGCTGAAGATCTTCGTGCAATGGGAGTTCGTAACAATTGGCTAATTGTTACAGCGACACAGATCACGCGTTCAGGATATAATGCATCTGACATCTCAATGTCTGACGTTGCGGAATCTGCAGGTCTATCACACACTGCAGATGTAATGTTGGGTATTATTCAAGATGATTTGATGCGAGCGAACTTTGAGTACTGGTTGAAAATCCTAAAGATCAGAGATGGTGAAGGTAAGGGTACAAAATGTAGGTTGATAATCAACTATAATATGATGAGACTAAACGAAACCGAGGACATCACCGGTTCAAACATACATACACTATAAGATATGTCACGCGAAAGACACGATAAAATATTTGACAACAACTTCGAATCAACTGAATTCGAATTGGATGGCTCCATGACCTTTAACCTCAGTCCACAATGGACTGATGATCGACCTGAAGAAGAAAAGATTCAACAGCGAATCCTACAGGAAAAGATTCACGCTCTAATTGAATCTTCACGATTCAAAACCTTTAATGATCTAGACGAGTTCTCAGATTCACGTAAGTTGAAGAAGAACGACATCAATAGCGTTTATGATTACATTGAAGGAGAACTTGTACGTAACCACTCTAGAATTGAAATCTTTTCTGAGTTATGCGATTACTTTAACGTTCACCCAACCAAGTTCTATAATTCCCTATCAAACACCTTTAAGGAGGGTTTGATTGAAGAACTTGACAACAAAACAGGAATTCTTAAGAAGAAGAACATTAACCGATTATTCTAATGATCGATCAGAAAACACTTCAACAACCCGTTAAAAGGGTGTGGATCCTAGGTGATATGCACTTAGGGGTTCGTGCCAATTCTCAGGAGTGGTTGGAAATTCAACAGGACTTTTACGATAAGGTGTTTATTCCAACCCTTGAAAAGAACGTTCAACCTGGTGATGTGTTGGTTCAGGTTGGTGATGCATTTGACAATCGTCAGTCCATCAACCTAAAGGTTCTCCACTATGCAATCAACCTGTTCGAAAGACTGGGTAAGATTCTACCTACACATGTTATTGTTGGTAACCACGACATTTGGGCCAAGAAATCTAATGACGTGTCTGCGATTGATTCAATCAAGTGGATCCCAGGTGTACAGGTTTATAAAGACCCGATCGAATATAAGTGGTTAGACAAGAAGATCTTACTGATGCCATGGAGAAGAGACGTTGATCATGAGTCTGAAACCCTCGCTGAGTTTCCTAACTCTAACATCGTTTTCTGTCACTCAGAAGTACGAGGCGTTGCATTGAATTCAAAGGTTAAGAATGAACATGGGTCTGACTCTCAAAACTTTGATCGTTATGACGCAGTGTATTCAGGTCACATTCACTACCGTCAAAAGAAAGGACAACTCCGAATGGTTGGTACTCCGTACCAACTAACCCGTTCAGATTCTGGAAACCCTAAAGGATTTGACCTGGTTGACTTGTCAACAATGGAAGAAACCTTCTTTGAGAACAAGTATTCACCCAAGTTTGTAAAGTACAACATTACTACACTGTACAATACCACTCTAGGTGACTTTAAGAAACACATTGACAATAACTTTGTTGATCTGTACATTCCAAGTTCGATTGCACAGACTGCATCCCTTGGCACCCTAATTCAGAAGATTCAAAAGTCCGCTCGACGAATCGAACCCAACATCTATCAGGAACAAGACATCATCGACAAGGATCTGTATGATATGGATGAGATTGAAGGACAGTACAAAAATTATAACATCCAACACCTATTCAGAACCTACGTAGATGGGTTACCTCATGACGATGAAATGAAACAAAAGATACATCAGACTCTAAAAGATCTACATGACAGATGTGTCTATAACTACGAGGTAAACACTGAGGAAGGATGAAGATTAAGTCGATAGAGTTTAAGAACATCGCATCTTACGGAAACAAGGTTCAAAAGATTGAATTCTCTGACGATAAGGCGGAGTTGTATTTGACCCTGGGTAAAAACGGTGACGGTAAGACCACCATTGCGAATGCAATCATCTTTGCCCTGTATGGTAAGGTTGAAGGTGTTCGAATGTCAGATCTTCCAAACCGTATTAACCGTGAATTATGGGTTCGTATCAAACTTCAGTGTGGTACGATGGACATTGAGATTGAACGTGGTCTTGCACCCTCTAGGTTCTCAGTCCTAGTTAATGGGGTTGAGTTTGACAAAGCGGGTAAGAGATCAGTTCAAGAGTATCTTGAAGAAGAGGTGTATGGAATTCCATATCACGTATTCAAGAACATTATTATCCTATCAATCAACGACTTTAAATCCTTCTTGACCATGTCCCCAATGGACAAGAAACAGATCATTGACCGTATGTTTGGGTTCTCAATCCTGAACGACATGCAACGAACCGTTAAGGAGGAACGTAAGAACCTAAAGACGGATATTGATTCGTATGACACTGAACTGCGACAGATTGAAGAATCAATCGTTCAGGTTAAAATGAAGTTGAATCAATTACAAGCGGAGAGTGATGAAAAGTCCAAGGGTCAGATTGAAAAATTAAAGTCACAACTGGTAAAGTTTGATGACAATCGTAAGAAACTTGAAGAGGCAAGAGATCAGATCACTGACAGGATTGGCACGTTTGAAACTGATCTTGAAACCAAGACCTCAAGTTACACCAAACTAAAGTACGAACTTGAATCTGCGAAGAGAAAACTGTCCCTATACGAGAACAACACCTGTCCAACTTGTGAAGCACCTTTAGATTCTGAATTTCACGTTCACAAGAAAAAGGAGTACAAAGACCGAGTTAATGAAACTCCAGAACAACTTCAAAAGGCGGAACAAGAGGTTCAATTAATCAAACAAAAGATTAATGATACTCGTGTTAAAGAACGTGCGGTCTTAGATAAGGTTTCAACCCTGAATACCAACATTCGTTCAATCAAGAATGAGTTGATTAAGATCAAAGAAACGGTTGGGGCATCAGAACAGTTTGAATCCTTGAACTCCCTAATTCGTGAGTTTGAAGACCAAGAGGTTCAAAAGAGTCAGGATAAGTCTAAACACTCTAATGATTATCAGTTCTTAGAGTTGATTGAATCAATCCTAGGTGAAGACGGTGTGAAGAATCTAGCGGTTAAGACTATTCTACCTGGATTGAACACCAACATCGCTGCAATGGCGAACACAATGCACCTTCCGTTCCACATTCGATTCAATGACAAGTTTGATTGTATCATTACCAATCACGGTGAAGAGGTTAACCCAATGACCCTATCAACCGGTGAACGTAAGAAGGCGGATTTCATTATCATCATTGCCATCATCAAGATCCTAAAACTCAGATTCCCACAATTGAACCTTCTATTCCTTGACGAATTGTTGAGTTCTGTTGACCAGGATGGTGTTTACAACATCTTGAAGATTCTATCACAGGTGATCAAAGAAAACCAGATCAACACCTTTGTTATCAATCACACCGTTCTACCTCACGAAATCTTTGACAAAAAGTTACAGATCTATCGTGATAACGGGTTCTCGAAGTTCGAGATAGAGTCCATCGAATAAGATATATAGTGTATGGCAACATACAACGTAAAGTACAACAAGGATGACAGTGTTATTAGACACTTGATCATCGGACTTCTTGCAGACCTTAACAACAAAGTTTACTTCTATCGTCAGATGGATGCAGATACTCGAGTTGAGGTTGACGTGCCATTCTATTACTCTATTTCTGGAGATGAAGACTTTTTAAAGGATCAGTTTCTGTTCTTAACCAAGGACGGTTTGAACTGTGCTCCAGGAGATGTTAGAGCGGATGGCAATTATGACATTGTTCCAAGAGGTGTTGCAAACCTAACTTCAATGTCAATTGATTCTTCTAAACTGGTTAACAAGAGAACCAGGGGTGAATACGCTAAGATGAACGATCAAGGTGCTATGGAAGGTTACACAGCGGAGTTTGAGATGATTCCGGTCAATCTTTCATTTGATATTGAGATTATTACTTCCTCACAACTAGATAACTTTAAGATCACTGAGATGATCATTAAAAGGTTGTATAAGTCAAACTACTTTAACGTCGAGGTTGGCCACTTAGATGAAGGCACATATAGAATCTCTTCATACTATGCAATGCCCGAGGACTACACAACCGAGAGACCAATTGAATTTACATTCGACTCTAAAGAAGGTTACAAAATTACTTTCTCAGTTGAAGTTAGTTCATTCATTCCATCGTTTGAATTTGAAACTGAAATGCACATTGGTAACAGAATGTTTGAAATTCATTCTTACACCACTGAAACTGCGCCCGACAGGTTCGATAGAACTAATGTATCCAATCCCCCGGGCATCGTAGATTAACTGATATATAGTTAAAGATTAAAATAAATCACTCAAAGATGATTATTTCACCATTTTTCCAACTAAGCGAGAATCAAGTTCTAGTTGCAGTAAGAAACCTACCTTATGTAGTTAACACTGAAACTAACGAGATCTCAGAAGCAGAAGGTCAAATCCCTTCAGAATTTACAAGACTTGTTGAAGCTCTTTCAGCATTCAGATTTGAAAACAATGAAATCAGATGGTTTCATGGAGTTAACAGAATGAGATACTCGATCGAAGAAGGCAAGTTCTTCTTGGGTAATAGCGAGATTTTATCTGAATCTTTCGTTAATCACGTTTTGGCAGCCGGTGTCATTAGATACGAACATAAAGAGACCGCTGAGCTATTCGTTGAAGCAGCTTCTAACGTTGATAAGTACATCGCTCTAGATTTCGTTCAGACATTTGAAAATGCTAATAACGTTGTAGATCTATTCAAACTAGAAGAAAACGTTTACACATCTACGTTCAACAAATCTACAAGAATGCAGAAGTTCACAAGAGTTAACACTGCAAATACAGCGATTGAGTACGTAACTGAAAAGACTGGTCTTGACGCTTCAATGTTCCTATCTAATCTATTAGAAGGTGAAGCAGCTGATAGAGTTGTAACTCTTAAGAAGATCGAAAATCTAGAAGAAATGATTCACTTCTTAAAGGATCAGAGAAATCTTCTAGCTGACGCAGACAGATCTATCGATGAAATCAAAGCAGCTGATGCTCTGATTGAAGGTGAGATCAAGAAGATTGAGGCAGATATTGCCGAAGTCAAATCTGCACTTTAATTTACTTTAACCCTACACGAAAAGGCCAGGAATAAACTTTCTGGCCTTTTAGGTGTATAAAAGGTATCAAATAATACACAACACAACAGTGGCTAGAAATTATCTTAATAACAAGGATCTTTACAACGAGATCGTTAAGTCAAAAGATCAGGACAAATTAACTTCTGATGCTGAAAAAATGCTGATGCTTTTGGCGGATCGAGCCATTCGTAAAATGAAATACGTCTACGATGAAGATCGAGAGGACTGTCTTCAGTTTGCGCTACTAGATATGTTGAAGTATTGGAGAAACTTCAATCCACAATACCCTAATGCATTTGCATATTTTACAGAGATTGCAAAGCGAGGTTATGCAAAGGGTTGGAATAAGATTCATCCACAAAAGTATAAGGGCACACTTTCAATCGATCGTGCAGGTTATAGAACCGAAGATGGAGAAGGTGGAATTTACACAATTTAATGTCAATTAAACGGGTTAAACCTACTAAGAAATCTGGATTCATCCAAGGTTACTATAAGCCTCACAACTTAGAAAAGTATGTGGGTCCGCAACCCGTTATTTTCAGAAGTTCATGGGAACGTAAGTTCATGATTTGGTGCGACACCAATGAAAGAGTTCTAATGTGGTCTAGTGAACCGATTGAAATCAAGTATTGGTCAACTCTTTACAAAAAAGAAAGAACCTACCACCCCGATTTTTACATTAAGATCCTAAAGGAAGATGGTTCCCAAGAGCAATTGATTGTTGAAATCAAACCCGAAGCTCAAATCACTAAGCCTGAACCACCGAAGACAAATTCGAAAAAGGCAATTGACGGTTATAAATTCTTAGCCGAACAGTACGTTACGAATCGTGATAAATATATTTCAGCTAAAAAGTATGCTGAAGACCGAGGTTGTAGGTTTGTTGTTATGACAGAAAACTCGCTTAAGTGATGGGAGAAATCAAATCTAAAATAGCAAAGTATTCTAAGGATAATGGAGGTAAGACGGCTGCTCGAAAGGCGGCCGAGGTATGGTATAACAAAGCTTTAAACTCTTTTAGAGATAAAAGTGTTGCTAAATCGAAAACTTTACCCTTTATTCCCGGTAAAATATATGTTTTCAGGTATGATAACCCGAAAACAGAACAATATCTTGCATGGTGGGACAGAAATCCCGTTGTGTTAGCGCTCGATCCAGTAGCAGGAAATGATTGCGGAATCAATCTAAATCTATTACCGGTTGAAATTAAAGAAAAACTGTTAGACGATATTTACACACGTCTCAGTGGTTCTATTAAGACACTAACGACAAGAGCAAAGGATGATGCCAATGCTCAGGGTCGATTACAAATGACTTATGCAGGTGCAAAAAGTTATTTAGACAGATACGGGTTTGGATTTGCTGTTAGGCAGTACATCCCGATGTTGAAAAGAAAGCAAGCGGTTGTTAGTTATGAGAACTGGCACCTAATTGCGTTGTGCGATTTCATAGAACTAGAAGGAGCTTCATTAGCTAGCATTCAGAGACAGTTCAGAGATTACAACAAAAAATGAAGAATATATAACGAGAAACTAGTTTTTAACACATGGCAGGTTTTGTAGAAAATAGAAACGGTCCCCTATCGACGGGCAGAAGACCATTCACTCTTAGTGATGGTCTGAAGCGACTTTCGTCGTTCGGTATGTATTATGATGATTTGGTATTGCGCCAATCTCAAGCAATCGGACCAATGGAAGCGCAATTCGGTTACGGTCAGATCAACCCGATGGGTGTTGACAATGACGACATCTATGCTGCGTTTGCAGCGTTGTCGATGACCGACACCAACATGAGAAAGCAAATTCCTTTCTTTGATAAAAACTATCCTGCTAAAAGAGATGAGCTTAGAAGATTCTCACTTCATGATGAAATTGAAGACATTCTTGACATTCTTTGTGATGAGACAGTTGTCTATGATGAAAAGAACTTTTTCTGTTATCCTGACATCATCGGATTTGATGTATCAGATGAAGTAGATGCTTATTTTAAGAGAGCATTTAGAGAAATCTATCAATACTTTGGTTTTAACCAAGATCAATCTGCATGGTACTATTTTAGAAAGTTCCTGATTGATGGTTACCTAGCGTTTGAAATCATTTATTCACCTGACCAAAAGCAGATCATTGGTTTTAAAGAACTAGATCCTGTAACCCTAATGCCAGGTTATAATAAAGAAGACGGTAAAAAGGTTTGGATTCAATATAAGGATGATCCTATTAAGGAAAGAGTTCTTTATGATGCACAGATCATTTACATCTCATACTCTTCAATTACAACTGCATCAAGAGTTTCTTATGTAGAAAGATTGGTTAGAGCATTTAACCTAATGAGAATCATGGAACACACCCGAGTTATTTGGGCAGTGACTAACGCTTCATTCAGAATGAAGTTTGTGATTCCAATGGGTGGTAAATCAAAAACACGTGCTAAGCAATCTCTAGCACAATTGATGAATAACTATAAAGAAGTCGTTGACTTTGATTGGGAATCAGGTACACTGACAACCGACGGTAAGCCAATGATGCAGTTCAACAAAGAATACTGGTTGCCTTCAAAAGAAGGTGAATCACCAGAGATTGAAACCCTAGGAGGTGATGGTCCAGATCTATCAGACACGGAAGCTCTTAAGTACTTCTCTGATAAGTTGAAGCATGTATCTAAGATTCCATTCAACCGTTTCATGTATGAAGATGGCGGTGGTGAATTCAACCTTGCAGCTGACGGTATGATTAGAGACGAAATCAAGTTCTCTAAATTTGTTAGACGTTTGAGATCAGCTTTCCAAGAAGTTCTTGTAAAGCCACTGTTCATCCAGTTGTCTATTAAATTCCCAGAGTTTGCAGATGATGCTGCATTTAGAACTCAAATCGCTCTAAGATTTAATGAAGAGAACATGTTTGCTGAACTGAAGAACATGGAAATCATGGAACGTAGAATTGACTTCATCGGTTCATTGAAAGATAACCTAGTTATTACTGATCCTGCAACGATGGAAGAAGAACACTACTTTGATATGGACTTCTTAGTTGACAGATACTTAAAACTAACTCCAGACGATAAAGCAGCTAACGATGCATATAAAGCTCGTAAAGAAGCTAAACAAGCTGGTGAAGATGATCCAGACCCAATGGCAGCGATGGGCGGAGGAATGTAACACACAGATAAATAGACTATGAAAAATCTAAAGACATTTGAACAATACTGGTCTTCAATTACTGAAGATGCTATTAAAGCCGGAGAAGAATCAGAAGTTGTGATCGACGATATGATTACAACCGATGGAACTGAAATCTCTTCAGAAGAGATCTTAGGCATTGTAATATCTTCTGAAACAGAGGAAGAAACAGTAGATAAAATGTACGATAAGTTTGGTCAATTATCATTTTCTACTGAAGACATTGAAAAGATCAAAAAGTATTTCAATGATTATCAAGCAGAAGTGAAAGAGAAAGAAAAAGAAGCTGAGAAAGAAGCTGATGGTGGAGATGGAGAGGAAGATCCTCTAGCAGATCTATAAAAAATCATTTTTCTCTTTTTTCATCAGGATATATAAACCAAATATACTATAAGGTTCATGAATCAACATAATCTATTGATCCTTGAGAGATCATCGAATACACTGGACTTCAAATCAGAAGGAGGTTCATACGTACTCGAAGGTATTTTCGGAGAGCTGGACAAAAAGAATAGAAACAATCGTATCTATACAGCTGAAGAATACTTACCACAAATCGAATCTCTACAGGAGAAAATCAAGTCATCTAAGCTATTAGGTGAGCTTGATCACCCACAAAAATTTGACATTTCTCTAAGAAACGTTTCACACGTAATCGAGGAACTTCACTACGATCAAGATTCTAAGCAAATCAGAGGTAGAATCAGACTACTAGACACAGATGCTGGAAAGCAAGCTAAAGCTCTAGTTGATTCTGGCATTCCATTGCACATCTCTTCAAGAGCTGCTGGTGTTGTTGAATCAGACGGTAAAGTTAAAATCAAGCAACTTTTCACTTACGATCTAGTTGCTGATCCAGGTTTCGAGAACGCTGAACTTGCAAGAGTAAATGAATCTTACGGACTAGCTAACGACGATCTAATTCAAATCTATGAAATTGGAGGAGTTGCTACTCTACTTGAAACAGAAACTAAAATCGAAAATAACGATACAAACATCATGGAAAACAAAGCTAGATTTATAGCGGTTGAAGATTTCAACAAGTACTCTGCCTACCTTGCTGAAGAGATCAAATCGCTTAAAGAAGCTCTAGCCGCCGTTTCTACTGAGACTATTGAAGAGAAGATGAAAGCTCTTACAGAGTACGTAGAATACGTTGCTGAAAGAGCTGACAAAGGTATTCAGTACTCTGAGTACGTTGCAGAAAAATTAGATGGTAACATCGAATACTCTAACTACTTGGCAGAAAAGTTGGACCAAGGAATTGAATACTCTGAGCACATCGCTGAGTCAGTAAATAACGTTAAGGATTACGCTAATTATTTGGCAGAATCTTACAACGAAGGTGTTACTACAGGTGAGAATGTTCAAAAGTATCTAAACTACCTAAAAGAAAACATCGAGTCAATCTCTGAATACGCTGATTACATTGCTGAAACTATTAATTCTAACCTAATCGTTGAAGAAGAAGGTGAAGGAGCAGCAAAAGATCACGAAGAAGCAGCAGACAAGAACGAGCTAGAAAACGTTGGTGACAATTCAGCTGAAGGTTCAGTTGATGCAGCTGGTGAAGAAGCTGGTGTTGAAGCTGAAGACCTAGAGGCTGACACTAAAGAGGTTTACTCTGAAGATGACAAGAAAGAACTTGACGCAGCTGATCAAGACGCACCAGAAGATGAAGGTGAAGAAGCTGCTAAAGAAGTTGTTGAAGCTGAAGAGTCAGAAGAGACTGAAGAGACTGAAGAAGTCGAAGAAGGAAGAGCTTTCGCTGCTGCAGCTAAAGAAGCTAAAGATAAAGGTGAGAAAGAATTTGAATTCGACGGTAAGACATACCCTGTAACAGTTAAAGAAGGTGAAGAAGTTGAAGAATCTGCTGAAGGTGCTATCGACGCTGAAGACCTAGAAGCTGATATGGACGAAGTTTCTTCTGAAGACGATAAGAAAATCACTAAGCAAGCTGATCAGGAAATTCCATCTGAAGAAGATGCAATCACCGATGACGCTCTAGAGTCTTACAAAAGAGAAATCTCTGAGAAGCTTTCTTCTCTAATCAACAAAGCTACTGAAAAGAAGACTAACGATCCTCACTTCTTCAAGTTTGTATCTGAATCTACTAAGACAAGATTCAACGAACTAGAAGTTGAAGACAGAACTAAAGTTCTTTCAGCAGTTGAAGGTAGAGGTTACCTAACAGAGTCACAAATTGTTACTCTAATGGAAGGTGCTCTAGTTGAAGTTGCAGGTCAAACTACTCCTTACTTTGTGGAAGCTGCTCCAGCTGAATACAAAGAGATCTGGAATAACCTATCTGAAGCTAAGAGAAATCAATTATCTGCTCAAGCTAAGATGGTGAAGCTTTCTACTCCTTACCAAGTTGCTAACTTCTGGCAAACAAGAGATCTAAGAGAAGTTGCTCCAGTTATGGAAAAGCTAACTATGATCACAGAAGCTAAGAAAGAAGAAGCTCCTAAGAAATCTATCGGTTACGATGTAACTGGTATTGGCGAAGAAATCGCTAAGAGATTTAAGAAGTAATACTAACGAGCCCAGATCCATTGGGTCTGGGCTCTTCTTATAAAACATAATCAGGTAAATAAAAAATCATATTTTTCATTTTTTTCAAAAAAATCTGAAAAGGTTATCAAATTAACTGAATATATACCCTAATCGACAAGAACGAAGAAGCAAAACGTTCAAGCATGTCGAATCAAAACCAAACGCCAAAAAAAATTATAAATTACAATGGCAAATTTAATCAATGAAGCTGAAATCAGAGCAACATGGGCTCCTATCATCGAGTCTGCTACTGGTATCAACGATTCAAACAAACTAGCTTGGATGTCAGAATACTGCCACAATCACAAGCTTTATGAAGAAGCTACACTTTCTTCAGTTCTACCATCTATGGTAAAAGGTATGGGTGCAGTTTCTTTCCCATCAGCATTCAACACTGCAGGTTCTGCAGGTGACGGTTCTGGTGACAAGTCTCCATCACTACTTCCTCTAGCAATGCAAGTTGCTGCACAAACTGTAGGTCTAGATCTAGTTCCTGTAGTTCCTATGGCTGGTCCAATGGGTCTACTTTCTTACCTAGACTTCGTATACGACGGTGGCGCGAAGAGAGATGACGCTAAACTAGCTAACGTATACTACTTCTCAACTGATTCAGGTACTGGTGCTGATATCGCTGGTGGTGCTACTCACGCTGCATACGAGTTCGTTGGTACTTCAAGAATCGACGGTAACGACATCTACAAGGTGATCGGTACTGCACTAATCGATGCTAACGTACAAGCTGACTTCAGATTGGCTGTAGCTGTTCCAGCTGCAACAGTTGAACTAGTTAAGGCTCTAGAAGACCACATTCCTGGTTTCTCTGCATCTAACGCTGCTGGCGATCCTTTCAAGAGAGAAGACGGTGAGAGAAAGGCTGAGAACATCATGGGTCTATCTCTATTCTCTAAGTCAGTTGCTGCTGAAACTTTCCAAGTTGCTGCTGCAGTTACTAGAGAGCAAGTTCAAGATCTTAAGCAATTCGGTGTTGACGCTGTAGCTCAAGTTGAGGCAGTTCTAACTAACGAACTAACTCAGTCAATCAACAACCTAATCCTAAGAGAAATGAAGGTTCTAGGTTACAGAAACGTTAAGTCTGTATTCCCAGCAGCTCCTCTTAATGTACTTGGTAATTCAACTGGTTTCGACCTAAAACTTCCTGCTGCTGCTGATCTAGCTGGTGGCGAGACTGTTGCTTCAGTTCACAGAAGACTTCTTTCACAGATTCTAGCTGCTGCTAACTTGATCGCTAACAGAGGTAGAAGAGGTGCTGGTAACTTCGCAGTTGTTGGTCCACAGACTGCAACTGTTCTTCAAGCTGTAGCTGGTTTCGTTGCAAACCCAATGGCTAACACTATCTCTCAAGCTGCTGGTGCTATCTACCCTGTAGGTTCTGTTGCTGGTATCAATGTTTACACTGATCCAAGAAAAGCATGGGACGATTACACTGTAGTAGTTGGTAGAAAAGGTGATGGTAACTCTCCAGGTCTAGTATTCATGCCATACCTAATGGCTGAATCAGTTCAGACTATCGCAGAGGGTACTATGGCTCCTAAGATTGCTGTTAAGTCTAGATTCGCTCTAGTTGAAGCAGGTTTCCACCCAGAGACTCAGTACGTATCATTCGAAGTTACGAATGACGCAGCTGGTGCTACTTGGTCTAACCTACTAAACCTAGCTTAATCTTTAGATTTAGTATAATCCTTCTTGAAGGGCTCCAGAAATGGAGCCCTTCTTTTTTTATAGGATATATAGGTTATAGATAAAAATACATCTACAACTATGAAATTAAAGATGAAATCTGCGATCAAGCTTTATGAATCTTTCTTAAAGGAAGGTGCTGAAGCCCCTGCCGCGGCAGAAACAACGTCCGCTACTTCAAGAGAGGCGGTTATTAAAGATGTCGATACTATCATCACATCACTAGAAACTCTAGTTTCTCAAGTATCTGAGGAGCTAGAAGAAGAATTCAATACTCCTGAAAAAATTGAAGAAGCCGGCGACGACAACATTATCGTTCAATGGATTACTTCAATGAAAGCCGTTAAAGCTCAAAAGAAGGTTAATAACATTAAGGTTAATAAAGTTGCTCTTGAGATTGCAAGGGATGAAGCTCCAAACACAGAGCAAAAGAACAAGATCAAAGACAGGGAAACCCTTCTTACCAGTCAAATCAAATCTCTACAAGATGCTGTCAATGATAGATTTGCTAACAAAGGAGGTTTAGTAGATAAGAAATTATCAAACGCTAAAATTGAAGGAGAGCTAGCAGTTATCAAAGCTCACTCAGGTGCAGGTATTGATAAAAAAGAAGCTGGTGATTTAAAGCAAAGAATGGCCGATCTTCAAAAAAGATACAAAGAAAATGAAGCTGCTCTAAAAGAGCTTGAACCTTCTGAAGAAGATAAAAAAACAGCTGCGAAATCTGCGCAAGATAAAAAGGATCAAGAAGCAGCTGCGGCGGCGAAAGCTAAAAAAACATCCAATAATGAACCTCAACAGGAACCTGAACAGGAACCTCAACAGGAACCTCAACAGGAAGAACCTAGAAAAGACGATAACATGGAGGCAGATATTGCTCAATATGATCAGAATATCAAAGATGAAATGGCAAGAGAAGCTGATCTTAAGAAGAAGCTAAAATCAGTTGAAGACGAAAAGGCAAAGTCAACCGATCCCGAATCTTTCGACGAAAAGATCATCAATATTAAAGCCGAAATCGATAAGTCTAAACAAGATATTAAACAGATGAAAGATGCTAAATCTGCACTGGTTAAAAAGACTGCTACAAAAGAATCATTGATTCTAAGGGCTGAAGAATTGGGTTTAAATGAACTTGCTTCTGAAATTTCAGAAAAAGAAGAATGGCAACTAAACGGAACACCTTTATATTCCAAGTACGATGCTAAAATTAAAAAGGTAGAATACTCTAATTCTTTAAACGAATCACGTTACACTATTAACACAGTTAAAGATAGATTTGCAAAACTAATCTAATCTCTTTCGAGGATTAGCATTCTTTTTGAACACTTTCATCAGCTCCTTCTGTTCATTCAGGAGGAGCTGTTGACATTTTTGGCGAAACTCAAGTGAAGATTTCAGTACACTCTGGTTAATGCCAACCTCAAGGGCATCCCAATACTCTGGGTGTACAAAGTTTCGAGCGCTAAAGTCACCCATCTTAGATTTGATCGGACGTCCAGAGATTGCGCAAGCCCAATCGATCGATCTATAAGAATCGTATACATCGTCGATCTTTTTAAGATCACCTTCAATCCAGTCATAGAACAGCTTGGTCTTGTGACGATCATTTGAACCTCTGAATAATCCTAATACAGCCTTCAGTTTCTGCTCATCCTTTACAAAGTCTTTGATGTTTGGATGTTCTAGTAGAAAACGCTTATGTAACTTGGACAGGGTTTCAAACGCAACTCCATGTTTGCCCCTGACCCCGTCTTTATATTTGATGTGCGGATATTTCTTAGCGTATGCCATTGAAACTAACTGTAAGCTGTGAGGTATAACCTCTGTAAACGTGTAAATTATGCAATCATTGACGCAACTCTTTACTGAAAAGTACCGTCCAAAGAACTTGGACCATTTGATTCTACCCGAACGAGTGATGAACAAGTTCAAAGATGGAATCCAACAGAACATGCTGTTCGCTGGAAGCCCAGGGACTGGTAAAACATCAACTGCTAAGGCAATTGTCAATCAGTTTGAGTTACCTTACCTATATATTAACGCTTCAACAGATACATCAGTTGATGTTATCAGAACTCGTATCACTGACTTCTGTTCAACCATGTCAATCCTAGATGACCGAAATAAATTCAAGGTAGTTATTCTTGATGAGGTCGATGGTGTATCTGATCAGTTCTTCAAGGCTCTTCGTGCTACGATGGAACAATTTGCTTCCAACTCACGATTCATTGCAACATGTAACTACATTAACAAGTTACCAGATCCAATTCTTAGCCGATTTGAAGTCATTAACTTTGACTTTGATAAGAATGAAGAAGCTGAATTAACTAAGAAATACATTCGCCGCGTTCATGAAGTTTGTAAAGACGAAGACTTGACGATTGAAAAAGATGCATTGGTTGAGTTTGTTCGTCGTAACTTCCCAGACCTTCGCACAACTTTAAACAAACTTCAAGGTTATAAGTCACAGGGTACCACTTCAATTGGTATCGAAGATGTAAAACGATTCAACTCGGTCTATAAAGACGTGTTTGAACTCATCTTTAACGAAATGGATCCAGTGAAGAACTATAAGCTTCTCGTTAGTGAATACTCTAATCGTGTTGATGATGTTCTACAATCACTAGGACAAGACTTCATTGAATACATCAAGCAAGAAAAAACACAGGCTGCAAGATTTATTCCTCAAATCATCATTGTTGTCGCTGAGCATCAAGCTCAACGAATCAATGTGATTGATCCAGTTATTACAATGTTGTCATGTATTTACAAAATACAAACAATTATTAAGCAATAATTTCCTCGGGTCACCGGAATTTGTTATATTAGCCCTATAAAGATAAAAGTTATGAAATTAGGCAAACACACGTTAATGATCGATGGCAACTACTTTGTATACAGCCGTCTATATGTCATGCCTCGTAGCAAGTCCGGTAAACTGTTAGGAGATGAAAAGGAAAAAGCACAGTTCATGCGCAAGCTGTGTATCGATATTGCCAGCGAAATTCGTAAAATGCGACCTTTCATTGATCAGGTTGTTGTTGCTGTTGATTCTAAGTCTTGGCGTAAAGATCTGTTTCCTGAAGCTGAATACAAGGGTACTCGTGTAGCCGATGACTCAGTCGATTGGGATGCAGTGTATAGTGTATACGATAGCTTTCGTACGGTTCTTCAAAAACAGGGTGTTATTGTTCAACAAACTAATGGTGCCGAAGCTGACGATATTCTGTTTGCATGGGCAACTGAATTAAACAATCAGGGCCGCAATTGCATCGTATGGACAGGCGACCGTGATCTTATTCAATTGGTTGATTACACCCAAGCCACTGATGGTTATACTCTTTGGTACTACAACACTAAACGTAATCTTATTGCATTTAACGGTTTCACCGCTCTATTAGAGGGTGAGTCTAATGATACCAAGTCTGATGATGACTTACTATTTAACCTATCAGGTTCTGACATCGCAGGTAGTCTTAAAGATGATATTAATGATTGGGTTAAACGTAATCGCGTTAGTATTGAAGAAATAGATTCACGTGAATTTCTGTTCAAAAAGATTCTTATCGGTGATAAATCAGATAACATACCTTCAGTTGTCACTTACGATAAGCAAATGAATAATGGCAAGCATCGTACCTTTTCAATCACAGAAAAGCAATCTGAAAAGATTCTTGCACAATATGAAAAAGACTATGGTAGTTTTCAGGTAGAACATTTGTTCATCAAAGAAAATCGTCAGCACATGTGCGATGTAATCTATAGGTCGGTTGGTAACTCAAACGTAGAACAGATTGCTTCTAATTTGATGCAAAACATTCAACTAATGTTTCTTCACGTTCGCATCATACCAGAACCTATTCTAAAAGCAATCTATAAGGAAATCTCTAAGCCTTATGATAGTCCTAATTTCCATAATCTATCACAGATGGAACGCATCCTTGAAGGAACGGGCTTTACTGATCGCGATAAACAAGTCGTACCCAAAGGAATGGATCCCTTTAGCGGTCTAAAATTAGTTGATGAAAAGCCAAAGAAGGAAGATCAACCTAAGACTAAGAAGCTGAACGAATTGTTCTAAACTTAACATATTTACGGGGTATAATTAATATGCTGGACGAAACTAAATTGTTCGACTTCATTAAAATGATGTTCGAAAAACCCAAAGAGTACGATGCTATTAAACAGCATAATAAGAAGCGTCATTTCTTTATGATCAATCGTTTCTTTTCGATTAAGTTTCCTGATAATGCAAACGCGTTCAATCTTAACGGTATTGAAGGTTCTCACGTGGTTGATAGTTGGAGAATGGTCGCAGGTAGATTTAAAGGCGTTCCAGGTTGGATTTACACCAAGACCAAAAAAGCTTCACCGTCTGCAGCCAAAGTAAAAGATCAATATATACCTTCAGACGAAGCAGTTAAATTCTATATGACCAAAAATGAAATTGGCAAAAGAGAATTTGAAGAACTGAAAAAGTTTGCGCAATTTGAATTGTACAAAGACCTTCAAATGATTGAAAAATCAATCAAAGTTTATTGATGAAAATATACAACTCATCCGACTTCGTAGATGTGATTGACGTGACGCTGTTCAAGTATAATCACTATGATAATTTGATTTGGACTAAATGTCTGAATCAGTTGGACTACATGAGGGTTGACGATGAATCTATTTTAGTTACTCCATATCAATTGGAGACGATGTTTGAATATAACTTTGAGAAAGAAATTAGACGTATTAAGGCCATCACCTTTGAGTTGATTCACAAGGATGCTTCATCTCTATTCTTTCTTCACAAGATTGTTGAAGATTTTGGCAGATTAAAATGGATCAAATTAACACTTTCCAAGCGTAGAAACTTTAGTAGAGTAATTGAAGATTTTGAAAATACAACTCGACAAATAAAGTATTCTTATAAGATTCTTAGAGCGACCGTTAGATTGAGCGAATTTATTGATGTTCATGAAATTAAAAAGATCAATCCACTGTTGAGATCTGCTGGTTTGATTGGTGAAAAGCCATACAACTCAATGCCTATTAAGCGATTGACTATGGGAGTTGAAAGTATTTTAGGTTCAGAAGACATGTCTGATCAAACGGCCGAATCCCTTGCAATGATTTTAGACATCATTGACCATAAACTGGAAGGTGATAATCCTGAAGTACTTTTAGTCACGGATTGGTGAGATATATAAAAGAAAGTCTCACTTTCTGAATGAAAAAACTACGCGAATTACTAAAGGATTTTGGTAAGCGTGAGGAGTTGGTTTACATTGTTGTTCTGTTATGGATTACAATGGGAGTTCTTGGAGCTTATAAAGATACTGATTTCACTCAACTTGCAGCCTACTTTGGTTCACTAACAGCATACGTTGCAACTTATATCTGGGGAGAGTCTCGTAGGCCAAGTGAAAAGACTGGTTTAATGAAAGAGGGTCCAAACTCTAGACGAGAAGTAATGATATACATTATCGTTGCTCTATGGACCATTGTTGGTGGATTTGCAATATGGTTTAAGGCTAATTTGAGCGATCTAGCAGTTTACTTCGTATCACTTACGGGTTTCATTGCATCTTGGATTGCGGGTGAAGTTTACAAACCTCAGGATATTGTCAAATCTAAACCGGTTTCAAAGCCAACTTTCAGTCAGAAACCATCGGTTCCAAAGATCATTGGTGAAGAACCTTCCGACGAGGCCAAAAACATTGAAGTATAAATAGTTTATGGTAACTGGCTCAACAGCAAATGAGATCGGAGATTTCATCATTGGAAAACTTGTCGATCCGTATGAAAACGTAATTCGTGTGACAGATTGGTCTATTTTGGCCGGTCTAAGTAACGATTATACGGTAGGTAAAATTAGTTTTACTGAAGGGTCTACGACCGTTTCAGGGTACGGTACTAATTTTAATCTAAGTCCTGGTGATTCTATCATCGTAGGTAATCACGTACTTGAAGTTGCACTTCAAGTTACTCCACTTCACATTGAACTTGCTGATCCAGCACCTTTCACTGCATCGATGGCAACTTTCATGATTTTGCCAGATGCAAACAATGAGTTTATTTACGAATACCGATGGTCTCACACTAATGAAGAATTCAGTGAATTCAAATTATTGACCAAAGATATGAATCCTGGTGATCTGATGTTTATCGCATGGGATGGAACGAGACCACTTTGGATTGACGTTAAAGGTACTGTTGATCGTTTAACGCTAGGTGCGTCATTAACGATGATCAGTATTACGTTCACACTTGAAACCACTGAAGGAGAAATCATAGCTTGTCCACAGTATTGCTTAGGATGCGATGATCCATATTCATATATTGGTTGCGCCAACATTAAACCATGTACGACTGATGAAAATATCTTTAAGCCATACGAATTAAATAAGAGCGATAATCTGTACAGACAGCTTGTAGAAATTTCAACTGACATCTTTGGATGGCCAGTAAGATATTACAGAACTGAACCCGATGAAAGAACCAGAGACGTTACTTTCATGGAGTATTCTTTGTTTAACGTAGTTGCCCAAGGAGACGTTAAAGTTTCGGTTCCAGATAATGAAATGCCAACACAACAAATCAATTACGACATCTTCGGCATGGGCTTTGAAGATTTTGAAATTCACATTGCTGACTATCAATTTGAAAAGACTTTCGGACCATTTAAGAGACCAAGAGTTAAAGATTACTTGTACTTCCCAAAACTAAACAGGATGTACGAGGTCAAATCTGTGTCACTGGCAGATGAGTTCAATGTTAACCATACATACTGGAGAGTGATGCTAGCGAAATATCAAGATCGTTCGGCGGTTATCAAGTCTCCAGAGGCAGAAGCAGAATTGCAAGACCTAGTAGTTGGAATGGATGACATTTTTGGAGCTGAAATTCAGGACGAGAGCAAAAAGGTTACAAAGCCGCAACAACTTCAAGGAGTATCTCATATTTGGGAAGATGGCGTTAGAACTGGTGCAAATGCCCTAGTTAAAATAGTTGACTATGATTTGAAAAACAGATGGACAATTGTATCTAAGCATCACTATAATCTAAGTACTGTTCCAAATGATCAGACTGCAGTTGAATATATTCAACCTGCAAAACAAACGCAAGAAGAAAACTTAGCATTTACATTCTGGGTTCAACCGACCTTTGATAACTTAGATACAACCAAATATGTTTTGATCCAAGGCGAACAGTTTGGCGTTGGTTTAACGGCAAGACTTTCATCATCAAAATTAGAGTTGATGATTAATAATCAACCATACACTTTCATGCACGGTATGATCATGTCAACTGACGAATGGTATGCGATTGTTATCAATCTATCAAACGACTTTAGAGAAATTGGAGTGTATATGTACTATCTAAATGAACAACTCAATTACGTTAGACCACAAGATGGTAATAACAACCTTGAACTTCAATTTAGAGAAATTAGACCTACAACACAATCATTTATTTGGGATGTGGATAGAGGTTATCAATTAAGAGGTGGTAAATTAAAGATGACAAACATTAGAATTTGGAAAAAGACCATTGAGGAAGAACAACATTCCAATGTGTTAAACCAATCTCTAGTTAGAGACGCACAATACGCATTGGTGATAGATAACGCCATTCCATCTCTTTCGTACCAACGATATAGAAACGCAAGATGATCATACGATACTCTGAATTTCAAGCCCTATATGAAAAGGGAGCTAAACTTGACGGAGTTGCAAGTCAACTTCTAAAAGATTGTTTTAAGAAGTGGGTCACTGACCATAAATCTGGTAAAAGTCAAGGTAGCTTCTATCAGCAAATAGAACTTCCAGGATTGGAGTTTGATTTTGACGCAAACATTCATTTCAAGTCAAAGGGATTTGACATTCACAATACAACCGGAGCAGACGGTCGAGACATCGATGACGATGACGAAGATCAAACACCTTACATCATTATTGACTTTGACGTTAACCCAAAGTGGTTACCAGGGTATTGGTCTGAAATTTATATGCACCTTGCAGATGTTATTAGACATGAAATTGAACACATCACACAAGACGGTCCAAACATTGGCAATTATAGGGGTGGTAAACCGAATGAAGACGATCAACAGATGAGACTGTTAATTAAGTCTGGAATTCTACCACAACACATGTATCTATTGCTACCAAAGGAGGTTGATGCAAATCTTCAAGGTTTAAGATACGAAGCCAAGAAAAGAAAGATGTCAATGATTGATACTGTCAATCAATACTTAGACACACAGGATTACCTAACCCCTGAAACCAGAGAAGAGGTGATCAACCACTGGAGATTCAGAGCCGAAAAGATCGGCGGTATTCCGAAGTTCTGATATATACTACCAGAATAACTTATTACCATTATGTCGGATAAGAAAACTCTTCGTTCCCAAGCGGACGAGATTAGAAATGAATTGGATAGTTTGATCGGAGACAATGAATCCCTTGAAGGAATCATTGACGTAGATCCACAGCTTCCAGCACACCATAGACCAACATTTAACTTCTTAGAGGTTAAAACTGGTGCAGATAAACAGGCTAAAAAGACCATTGATGCCTTGATGAGGTTCTATCTAGATTCCGACATCATTGAACATAATGAATACGTTAAAGCCAAGAGAAAGATGGACGAGATGACGATGTCATCTCTAGTGTATCAACTCCAAGCGGGTGAAAGAGCACTAACTCGTTTATTAGAGACCATCGAGGATGGCGACATGGCTCCTAGGATGTTCGAGGTTCTTGCAACCCTACAAAAGTCAATGTTGGACATCATCAAATCACAAACGATGTATTTGATGGCAACTGAAGAATCAATGAAGCGTATCGCTAGAGATTCTGAATTATATCAGGAAAAGACAAATCGTCAAATCTCTGAGGACTTTAACAATGAAAAGGGTTCATCTAACGTTCAGCGTGGAACCAAAGATCTGATGTCAAAGATTCAGGCTTCAATCGCAGGTAACGTCGAAGACGCTGAAATTGAAGAAGATACAACAGATAACACTGAAGAATGAGCGATTACGTAGGAGATAACGTTTGGATCCCAAAGGATAACGATGATTCCACCGCAGCAAAACTAGTATGGTCATCTAAAAAGGTATCTGATCTAGTAGTTGCGATGGACCAGGGTTATCGTCCAAAGATTTCTTTGCCCTTCTATGAGGGTAAACAATTTCTACGAAAGGGTAACATTGTATTTGAATACACTGACGAAGAAATTCAAGAACTTGCAAAATGTGCAAGTGATATTGTATACTTTGCTGAAAAGTATGCAGTGGTTATGACTGACGAAGGTATTCGTAAAGTTAAGCTTAGAGACTATCAAAAGGACATGTTACGTAACTTTCAAAATGAAAGATTTAATGTAGTTCTAGCTTCTCGCCAAATGGGTAAAACCGTTACAGCTTCAATCTTTAACGCATGGTACCTAACTTTCCAAGTTGACAAGAACACTCTACTTCTTGCGAACAAGTCAGATACAACTAAAGAAATTATCGATAAGGCCAAAACCGTAATTGAGAACCTACCCTTCTTTATGAAACCGGGCATTATTAAGTATGACGTTATGAACGTTAAAGCTGATAACGGTTGTCGTCTTGTAGGTCAATCTACCACTGCTAAAGCAGGTATCGGTTTTACGATTCACACTCTATTCTTGGACGAGTTTGCACACATTCACGGTTCAATTGTAGATACGTTCTATGAAAACGTATATCCTACCCTGTCGGCGTCAAAGGTATCACGTATCATCATCACTTCTACACCTAACGGTTTCAATAAGTTCTATGAAATCTATTCAGCTGCAGAGAAGGGGCTAAATGCCTATAAAGCCACTCGTATTGACTGGTGGCAACACCCCGACAGAGACGATGAATGGTATGAACGTGAATTAGGTAACCTGGGCTCTGAAGAAGCCTTTAACCGCCAATACGGTAATGAATTCGTATCATCATCAAACCTACTATTTGACCCCGTAACGATGAAGAAACTTCGCAAGGGAATGGCTAAATACGAATACGAAGATCTTGAAGAGTTTGAAAACATTCACATGGATTTGAAGGGATACCTTGGGTTTGCTCCGGATTTTGATGTTGAATACGCAAAGGAAGAAGGTAGATATTATGTGTTCTCAGTTGACATTGCCGAAGGTAACGGTGGCGACTATTCTGTAATCAACCTATTCGAGATAGTGCCAATGAAAAAGAAGCAAATGAAGTACGTTCAAAACCCAGGGGCAATGTACGATTTCTTCACGTTAAAGCAGATTGGTCTATTTAGGTCTAATGAGCACGTAATTGAAGACTTTGCTAAAGTACTTTATACCCTATCAGTTGAAATCTTTGAGCCTGAGAACGTTAAATTGATCATTGAATACAATACCTATGGTTCTATTCTAATTAAGTATTTGACAACTCTATTCCCACAGAGAAACGAGTTTGATGAAGAGATGATTGTTAGATTCAGACACCGCCACGATGCAAGGGTTTTGAAACCAGGCATTAGAGTCAAATCCGACAATAAACCTGTGATGTGTCAGAACCTTAAAAAGCTAGTTGAGGGTAATAGAATTGATTTCACTGAACATCAAACAGTAACAGAAGCATCAATGTTCGGTACTCTTGTAAATGGTTCTTATGGTGCTCAACATGGTAATGACGATACTCTAATGACGTGTGTCACGATCACTGAATTCTTCTTAACAGTTGATTACGCTGACTTCATTGAAGAGGTTCTTGATCACATTGATGAAGAACTTCACAACTACATGGAGAAAATTCTTTATAAAGATCAAAACACTGACGGAGATCTACAATATGACATTTATGATCTGTTGAATTGATAAATTGTCGTAGTTTCCTTGATATATAGTTAAAGCAAAAAAAAGTCCAATATAAAATTATGGCACTAAGTCCACAACTTCTACAATTCAAGAGCTCTGGTGTATACAGACTTGAATTCGATAAGTCGCAGACTGTCAACATTCCAGCCGAAACAATCAGATTGATTGTTGGTCACTCTAAGAAAGGACCATACAATTCTCCTGTTTTGATCGACTCAGTTGAACAGTTCATCAATGTTTTTGGTAGCATTGATCGCAACTTGGAGAAAAAAGGCATGTTCTTCCACAGATCAGCTCTTACAGCTCTAACAAGAGGTCCTATCCTAGCTCTTAACCTAGCTAAATTTGATAGCAATGACAAAATTTCTTATGCAGCACCTGTAACTGATGCTTCAGATGCACTTTCAACTGCAATTGAGAATGAAAATGAGTACTCAAAGTTTTTCAACATTGAAAAATTCTGGACTCCTTCTGACGACGCAGTTAACAATGTAGTCGGTAATGCTATTAAAGGTAACGTTCTAAGATTTGCTAACATTAAGCAAGATCCTATCACTGTTATTGTTAGACAAGCACAAGACGTTAAACCTTTCAATATCACTGCAAGAGAGTGGTACGGAGAAGGTAACGTTCCTGCATACCTAAATGACTTTGATTATATGTCAGACTTCATGGTTGACGTATTCGTATTCAAAGGAGGCTTTGATGCACTTGTAATGGACACAGATCCTATTTATGGCGAATTCTTTACAGCTGATGGTCTAGATAAGACTAAGCTTGCTGAATTTGCTAACCTAAGACAAGTATCTCTAATTGCACAATACACTGGTTCTATTCTTCCAGGTTTCACAGATCTAGAAGGCAACCAAATGTACGTTGAGACAATGATCAATTCTGAAGCAAGAAGAACAGGTTTGTTCTGCGCTGTTCTAGAAGATGCAGTTCTTGACGAAGCAAACGGTACTGCAGTTGATTTAATCGGTCACACTGGTGATTCTCTAGACGCTCTATCGTATTCTTTAACTACAGGTGATAGAGATGTTATGATTGATGCTGCATGGGTATATGCTGCTGGTTCAAACACCGCAACATTCACATACCAGGGTATACTTACTCCACCAACGTTTGATCTAAAGGTTGGTCACTACATTCATGCTGACGCTACCAATAGACTTGCTAAGGTAACTAGAATCATTAAAAACGTTATTCCAGCTACTACAGCACCAGCACCTCCGGCAGATCCAATTACAACTTACACAGTTTACGTACATACGACACCAGCTGCAGTATTTGCAGGAGCTTATTCTTCATACGAAGAAGCAACTGCTGTCTATTACCCATTCGTTCTAGATGGAGCGAAGATTGGTACACAGTCTATCCTAGATTGCCTAGACGCAGTAAACACTGGTACAAACCTAGGTAACACTCTAGCAGACAAAGATAACATCACGTACAGATACATTGTTGATACATTTGGTTCTTATGAATCTGCGAACGGTATTCTAAATAAGTCACAGCTTTCAAACCTAGCTAAGACTAGACAGAATGCTTCTGCCATCCTAAACGCGCCAATGATCTTTGAATTCAAAGCATCTACAAACCCATCTTTCATCGATGATAATGGTGCATTCAATGTAAATTACGTTGCGAATGGCGGTAACCTAGACAAGAACCCAACTTCATTGTATTCTCTACCTTCAATCAACGAAGGTGCTAACTTTGCATTCTACTACGGTCCAGGTCTAGTTGTTAGAGAGAACAATAAAGATCTAATCGTTCCTCCAGCATCTTACGTTTCTAACAACTTCATTGACAAGTACACTGATTCTCTACCATGGGCAATCGTTGCTGGTCCAAGAAGAGGTGTAGTTTCTGGTTCTGGTGTATCAGGCGCAGAATACGCATTCGACAAGGCGGACAGAGATGTTCTTGAGCCATTCGGTTACAACCCAATCGTCTTCCAAAGAGGCGTTGGTCTAACAATTCTCGGTAACAAGACTGCACAGCAGTCTGTTCAATCAGCGCTGTCATCGGCTCACGTAAGGGAGGTGTTGATCTTCATACAGGAAGGTATTGCCAACATTCTTAAGGATTACGTATTTGAGTTCAACACTGCTCAAACAAGACTTGAAATTAAAACTCTAGCTGACTCATTTATGGAATCAGTTAAAGCTGACTTTGGTGTTTACGATTACAAAAACGTAATGGACACTACAAACAATACCAATGATGTGATTGATGCAAATATGGGTATCGTCGATACTTATGTTGAACCAGTTAAAGGTCTAGAGATTGTTGTTCACAGAACTACGATCCTAAACACTGGAGAAATCTCAACTGGTAACTTCAGCTAATTAGATATATAAAAAAAGCTTAAGAAGAAAATGCCTTTACCACACTATTCAAACGATCAGACCAGCAGAAAGGGTAGAAACTTTGAACCAGTACAACAGTCACTGTTCGAAGTAACAATTATCCCACCTGCAGGTGTACAAGGTGCTAACATGCTTCTTCAGCAAGTTAAGTCAATTTCTGGTCTAGCAATCAACAAAGAGATTGGTACTCAGGAGCAGAAGTTTAAGTTTGTAACACGTTCATTTGCATCTCAACCAGATTCAACTGCACTAGACGTTGCAATCGCTTTCGAACTTAACTTGAACGAAGCTAACGAAGCATACGTATACAAGACGCTAAAACAATGGTATAATTTGATTTACAATCCAAATACCGGTGCTTTTGGCCTAAAGAAAGATTACGTTGGTACTATCATCGTAACACAATTTAACAGAGCAGGTGACATCTTTAGAACAGTTACTCTAGAAGATGCGTTCATTTCATCAGGTCTTCCATTCCTAGAGGGTGGTGACTATTCAGACGCAGCTCCTCAAACCCTAGAGGTTACTTGGAGAGTTGATTCTTGGAAAGAACAACTTGCATAATTTTATAAAAGAGGAGCAGGTTCATAAGATCTGCTCCCTTTTTTGACACTTTTTAAAAGATAATATCTTATCAAGGTAGTATGAACGATACATCAAAGCTTACCAAAAAACTTCAGGTTCTTCTGTCTGAAGATGAGGTGGCAATTCTCAACAGAATCATTCTTAATGACGCAATTGAAAACGGATCAAGACCAATTTCAATGTCAGCTTTCATTAGAGAATTAATCCGACTTAAAATCGAATCTACGTCAGATGATCAGAAGACATTTGACAAAACCAGGTTAAAGCAACTTAAAAACAAATAATTATGAGCGAAGAAAACGATTACAAATCAATGGTTGACGAGAAAGACGGCATCGTTGAAGAAGTAAAAAAGAACGGTCTTGGCAAAGCGTCAATGACTAGGTTTAACAATGACACATTGGATTCAGACATTCATTTGGGATATGTTGATGTTAAAGTCGAAGATGTACCATCTGAGGGTATGTTTTATCCAGTCGATACTTCAATTAAAATTAGATCTGCGAGAGTAGCTGAAATTAGACACTTCTCAACACTTGACGAAAGCAACATTCTCGATATCGAAGAAAAGTTAAATCAAATCATTAAAGGTTGTGTCAGAATTCAATCAGGTTCAAGAATTCTTTCATATAAGGACATCCTTGAGGAAGATAGAATCTATTTACTTCTTTTGATCAGAGATCTTACTTTTCCTGAACCAGAGAATAAAATCATGATTAAGCATCAACACGATGGTAAAAACATGGATGTAGAATTATCAATTAAGTACCTTCAGACCGAAGATATTGATTCAGAGATTGCTCCATATTACAGTGAAGAAGCTCGCGCATTTGTTATTCAAACTAAATCTGCAGGTGAAGTTGTAATGAGACCACCTTCAATCGGTGTGATGGAAGAGGTTACAAAATTCATTCAACTTCGTCAAAGAGAGCGTAAGACGTTTGATCAATCATTCTTACAAATTCTTCCATACATTACAACTGATTGGAGAGGATTTGGTTCTAAGGTTATTTTTGAAAAAGAAATTGAGTTCCAGGGTTGGAATGAAAAGAAATACATGGTCATCTATAGATTAGCTGAAAAGATGAAGGTCGGTGTTAAAACTGATTTGAAAGTTGACCACGAGGGTGAGGAGGTCCTCGTACCTATGAACTTTCCCGGTGGGATCAAATCTCTTTTCCTTATTTCAGATCTCTCTGGAGAACTTCTTTAAGACTAAGTTCTATCTTGCGCATCACATTCGACTACAACCGAGTGAGATTGAACAGATGCCATACTATGAGTACTGGTATTATGTTAAGCACCTGATAGACCACTTAAAAGAGCAAGATAAATCAAATAAGAAGGAACAAGAGCAGTATGATGACCAATCTGCTGAAATGAAGTCACAAGCTAAAATGCCAAAGATGCCAAATTACGGTAACTTTAACGCAGGTAGCATGGGAGGAATGAAGATGCCTTCAGTTAAAATGCCAAAGCTCTAATATATAGACTAGAGTAAAAAACATCTATGCTAAATAAGTGAAACTTTTCAGTTCTCCATTCGAGAAACTTTCATCTCAAAGTCTTCAAAACATTGAAACCGCCACTAGGGTGACAGCAGAGTCTGTTTCACCCGGCGGTGCTTTGTTGGGTAAGATTGAAGAAATGATCGGTTACTTGAAAAAAATAGAAAAGAATACATCTGTATATAAATCTCCACTGACTGGTTTAGATAAAGCTACATTAAAGCTAATTGGTCCAGCAGCTCAAGGCATTGCACAGGCTTTTAAAATTATCATTGATTCTATAAATGCCGCTCCGTCTGGAGAACAAATGGAGAAAAAGATCAATTCAGTCGTCAAGGGTATATCAGCCGTTGTAGGACTAGGTAAAGCTATTTTCAAATTTGCAGCAATGTTGGCGCTTTCACTTCCTCTATTAATCATAGGTATGGTGGCCCTACCATTAGCGGCCTTCATGATCTTAGCAGTTGCCAGTATATTCTTTTTGATCCAGGCAATGGGCATTGATAGAACAATCAAAAAGGTTGCAACAGGATTAGCTATTGCAGGTTTAGCATTTATAACACTTTCAGGTGGATTGGCAGTGAGTTATCTAATCATTGAATCTACGTTCGGTGGAGTTGGTAATGGAGCCATTGCTAGTATGGGAGTTTTCCTAGCTGTCTTAGTTTTAGGAACCGCAATAGTATTTAGTATCGCAGGTCTTTTATCACCGCTTATTCAACGAGGTGCAATCGCGATTGGATTGTCGAGTCTACCGCTTTTAATTTTAGCAGCTTCATTTGCGATTTTTAGAACTGCCGTTCCACCAACCTCAGAAGGTTGGACTACGATTGCTCAAGTCGGAGCAACTGTCACCGGACTTGGAGTTTTAATGGCAGCTGCCGGAGCCGCTGCAGTACTTATTATTCCTGGCGCGGCAGCAATGGTGATATCGGGTTTAGCATTATTATTAGTCTCTGCTGGATTTGCAGCCATTGCAGCTGTAATGAAACCTGGAAAGTTTGATTATTTGTTAGCGGATTCAGGCCATGTAACCGAAGGTTTCTTAGGGTTTGGTGCTGGTAGAATGATGTCAAACATGGAATGGGCAATTCTATCCCTTGCACGATCGTTTACATTACCTGTTAAATCAATTGCTTCAATGTATGCCGCTGCGCCGGCCTTGATCATGTCAGGTTTAGCTCTAATATCGATTTCGAAAGGTATCGAAAAGTTTCAATCGATGCAAATTGATTATGAAACTCTACCTGGTCAAATTGATAAAGTCACGACTGTTTTAGCCGACTCATTTGCTAAAGTGGGCATGAAATATCCTGGAGGAGGTGCTGGACTAATCGGTGCAATGTTCGGTAGCGGTTCAGATACATCTGTGGTTGCACAAGGTATTTCAGCTGTTTCGGGTATGGGTAGAGCACTAACCGGTATTGCAACTGGAGTACAAGAAATGGCGTTACTAAGATTCCCTACTAAGTGGGATAAAAACGGTAACCCTATTGCATTTAGACAGCTAAAGGATGAAGACTTTGACGCCGTCACTCGCAACACTCAAAAAATCGTAGTTGCTCTATCATCTACATTTGGTAAGATTGGCGCAATGCCAGAAGCAGCTGACCCATGGGGTTGGTTTGGTAACTCAAAGGTAGAAGAAGGTATTGAGATTGTTCAAAAGATGTCAGATCCGCTGGTTAAATTGTCAGAGTTCATTAAAACGTTTTCTCAGCAAGAAATTGATGTTAAAGGAACCGTTGATAAGACCAAGCAAATTATCGGTGCAATGACAGCTGTTTTTGTGGAAGCCGGCAAGAGTATGACGGTTGATCAAATTGAAGCCGCTGCAGAAGCATACGAAGATATGGCCGATGCAATGGAAGACATGGCCGATTCAATGCAAGATTGGACCAAAGGTGTTAATTCACTTGATCTAAAGAAAGTCACAGAGGTCAGAAAGTTATATGAAGGTCTTGCATATCTTGCAAAGAACGATGGAGAAACTGCCATTGAGAAAATGGGATCTTCACTAGTTGAAGCCTTGAATCACTTGTCAGAGCTATTAGAAAAAGCAGGAGACAAGAAAGGAAGCTTCCTCGATGGTTTACTTCCAGGTGGTGGTGAAACTGCTCCTCCTAAAAAGCCAGGCACAGGTGCTGAAGTTCCAGGTAAAGAGAATAATAAATCTGAATCTTCTGCAATTTCAACGGCCGAACTCAAGAAGCTAGCGCAAATCCTTCAGTCAGGTATTGACGTTAGAGTAGTCAACGACAGATTCTAACCTTCAACCCAGGATTAGAACCAATCCTTCTATGCCTTCTAATGTAATTGGTTTCATAGGTAGACAACTTTATTTCTTAGTGAAACAAACTCCTTAGATGTTATATAAATTACATTAGTCGATAAGATAATGAACAAGGGAGTAACATTTGTTTTAACATCATGTGGAAGAGTTGATCTTTTAGAAAAGACCCTAGAGTCTTTCTTTAAGTTTAATACATATCCAATCGACAGATATTTGATTACTGAAGATTCTGCTGATTTAAAAGTTTTCGAACAATGCAAAGTCTTAAATCAAAAATACGATAATAAGCTCGAATTCATTTTCAATTACGAGAAGTTAGGACAGACAGGATCCATAGATAAAGCGTATTCAATGGTGGAAACAGAATACGTATTCCATTGTGAAGAAGATTGGGATTTTAATCGATCGGGTTTTATTGAAAAATCAATAAAAGTTTTAGAAAAATATCCAAAGATTTTACAAGTTTGGATTAGACCAAAGTCAGACAAGATTCTTAATAGTATTGATTCGCAAATTCACTCGGTAGAAGAAGGGGTATCTATAAGAATAGTAAAGCCCGTCAGTTTTACTGTCAAAGGAGCTAATGACGATGGAACCGATATGATAATTAAAAATTATATGGGTTTTAGTTGGAATCCTGGATTGAAAAGATTAAGTGATTGGAAACTTTTAAGTGAAGGTTACTCAGGCCTTAACAGAGAACACCTAGTCGACGCATATTATAGAGATAGAGGATTTTCAGTTTGGAGCCTTTCTGAAAATGATGAAGATGGATATGTTACACATTCCGGATGGGATAGAAGGGCTGATAATCCTGTTCTTAAAGAACAAAAGGTAGGCATTTCAGTTGTAATGCCATCTTTTCTTGGTGAATACGCTGGCAGTAGATCAAATCCCGTTGAAAAGTTTATCAGAGCTGTTGAATCATTTAAAGCACAGATTTACAAACAAAAGGAATTAATCATCATCAGTGATGGCTGTGAAAGAACTAATCAGATCTACGAAGAAAGATGGAAACAAGATCCTTTAATTAGGTTGATTAAATGTGAAAAATCAGATTCAACTTGGCCTGGAACACTAAGAGAAGTAGGAAGGTCAGTAGCGAGATATAATTGGATATGTTACCTAGACACAGACGACATCATTTTAGAAAATCATTTATCTTTAATTAGTAATGCAATTACGACAGCGCCAAATGGAACTACTGTTTTATTTGACATGTATTACATGCTTCCTTTAATTGAAAATCCAAATAAGCTAATGCTTCAATATTTTGGAATGGATAATAATGTTAAAGGATATGAAGAATTAAGAAACGCATGTCAATTAATTGTAATTAATCAAAAGATTGCATCTACTAAAGCAATGGGCCAAAATGGAACTTGGCAAATCGTTCATCATAAAGAAGTTCCTCATCGTTGGAGGAATTCATTGACGATGGGAGAAGACCTAGACTTTATCAATCGTTTAAAAACAACTGAAAAGTATTCTACATTTAGAGGGCAATTTCTTTTATGTCACAATACCAATAATAGAAAAACAATTTGGGAAATCTAAACTCATTTATAATGATAACTTCACAAACAAATCAATACAACTCATCAACTGTTAAATCTAGTTCTTACAACTACGAGCACAAGGTCCTAACAGTTCACTTTGATCACGCAACTTACGTTTATGAAAACGTGTCAGTCGAAGACTACGTATTCTTCGCTTCAGCCTCCTCACAGGGTCGCTCTCTAAATGAATTTATCAAGGGTAAGTACGAGTTTCAAAAGATTAACGAAATCAAAGAAGCTTCGGCCAAGTGATTGAAACAAACTCTCAAGTTAGAGTATAAATAACTGAATATCGTTCTTTAACATACTGTAATCAAAGACAAAAATTAACTCTTTGGACCCATAGCTCAATTGGATAGAGCAACACACTTCTAATGTGTAGGTTACAGGTTCGACTCCTGTTGGGTTCACAAAAAAAGTTTAAACCCGATGAAACTATAACATACCATCAGGTATAAATAACACAACAAAATAGTTCTTTGTTTTTGGTTACACAAAGACGGGAGACCCTGGAAACAGACTCCCTTTTTAATGCGGATGTGGCGAAATTGGTAGACGCGCCAGACTTAGGATCTGGTTTCTTACGAAGTGAAGGTTCGATTCCTTTCATCCGCACAAACCCAGACGTGTACTAAAACACTGTTCTTTGACATATTAGTTCTAATAAAGGGAGGCGTGGCAGAGTGGTCGATCGCGGCAGTCTTGAAAACTGTTGACTGTAACAGGTCCGTAGGTTCGAATCCTACCGCCTCCGCGAAGAGATTGCAATTCTATTGAGAATTGATTCTCTTTATTAACCTTTAAACAAGAGTAACATGAAAAAATCTCTTTTTCTAGCTGCAATGGCATTCGCCGCTGTAGCTTGTAACAACACTGAAGAGGTTGTAACTGAGGAAACTACTACCGTTGAGGAAGTTGTTTCTGAGGAAGCTACCACTGAAGTAGTTGCGGAAGAAGCTACCGAAGTAGTAGCTGAGTAATCCCACTGAGTCTAGCCTAGGGGACGGGACTAACACTCAACTCGATACCGTCCCCTAATGCCTCCTTAGCTCAGTTGGTAGAGCCACTGATTTGTAATCAGTAGGTCGTTGGTTCGAGTCCGACAGGAGGCTCCAAGGTGGTAATTAGACGAAAATGAAATTCATGCTGTGATGTTAACCTAATCAGCACATTCAGAAGTAGAAATGAGTAACCGCAAATTACTCGCCACCAAGAAAATGGAGAGATAAACGTAAAACCCTAAGAGCACAGTCGACGGACTGCTTAGGTTGGGACCTTGATGCTGCAAGCGCGCTAAAAAGGTGAAGCTCCAAAAAATTGCGAAAGTAGCTCAGTTGGTAGAGCATGACCTTGCCAAGGTCAGGGTCGCCGGTTCGAACCCGGTCTTTCGCTCAAAATAGTAATGTGACCGAACAAGGGGTTAAGAGTCCTTAAGGTACTGGCTGAACTGCTGAAAAGCAGGAATGTTGGATCACACAGATCTATGAGATAAAACCACTCAAACTACAGGGTAGAATGCGCAACCTGGTAGTCAATGAGGTCCCGCCAAGATACGCTATCTGATCTTTGCAACGGGTGCTGGTATGCAATCCAGCTGGTCATTACAACAGAACTAGCTACTCTGTTGGACCATGGGTGAAAAGGGGTAGATCCAAGGTGTATGGGTAGTCAGGAATCCCATTATTACTATTTTTCATGGGGGTATAGCTCAGTTGGCTAGAGCATCTGCCTTGCACGCAGAGGGTCGTGGGTTCGAATCCCTCTACCTCCACCATGAGTTTCTTTGTTCTCAGGCAAAACAAAGTGGAGCTAATGTGGCGAAATTAGACGGTTGAGCTTCGGTTCAACCGTCCATTTCTTTTTAATATGAGTAAGATCAAAGAAATCATTGAAGGTTGGGGAAGATTGCTCTTCCAAGATTACGATAACCTAGCACCTGCCCTGAAAGAAAGAACAGAGCAGCGTCTTTCAATTTGTCATGATTGCAAGATTCGTAACGGTGTAATTTGCGATCCAACCAAAACAGGAACTCATGCGGAAACAGGTAAGATTGTTCGAGGATGTGGTTGTCACCTAAGAGCTAAAGCTCTATCTGTAAATTCTTCTTGTCCACTTGGTAAGTGGTGAAACAATTTTAGATTTGACTGTATAAATACTAAACGGCCCGTTCGTCTAGCGGTTTAGGACATCTCCCTTTCACGGAGAAGATCACGAGTTCGAATCTCGTACGGGTCACGAATCTTAATTCAATTCAAAATGGCAAAAGAAAAATGTGTAAGCTGTAGCGTTGAAACTCAATACGAGGAGTCAACTCACATCGATTTTCGTTATCATTATGTTGAGGGTGCTGGACAATTGTGTTCAAGCTGCCACGACGAAATATATAACTAATGAAAGTCTATATCTACATTTCACAAAAAGACTTGTTGGTTTTCAACGGTCTATTGGCAGACAGTTCGTATATGGGTTCAGGTATTAAAATTGAATATTTTGAAGAGCACTCGCCTGGAACCCTAATGGTATCAATGGCACTTGATACGTTCATTTATTTTCAAGATCAAGATGTGCTCTTTCAAACTGAATTAATTCAAAACTAACATGAATCGAAGAGACAAACAAACTCGAGTCTTCAAACAGCTTGTTGATCGTCAGCTTCTTCCTTTCGGTAAAACGTATGAAGACGTAATTAGTGACCCGATGTGGTACCTTCGTTACAAGACTACGCCTGAAGCCGAAAAAGAATTCATTCAATGGGGTGTTGAGTTCTTGCGTAAAGAGCTTAGCATGACCAAGAAGGGAGCTGAAAACGAGATGAGCTGGTTTGTTCTACAATGGGGTCTTACAACCAATCAAGAGCTTAACGTTGAGGATTTCATCGCTCAACCAGCTGACAAAGTGGCCAAAGCCAGCTAATTTGAAACTTTTTTCAATTTTTTTAACCCGAGATTTTTTAGTCTCGGGTTTTTTTGTTATATTTACTAAGTAATCAGATAACTAATAGACAAAAAACATGGCAAGAACTACTTTCACCGCAACAGAAGACATGATTGGTAAGTACATCAACGAGTATCTTTACTCTGACGTTAATCCAGTTGGAAAAATCGTTGGTATCAAATCGAAGACAATTCTTTATGTACAACCGATCGAAGCTACCAAGAATAAGACTGAGATGGAATTCATTCCAGGTGGTTTTTCAGCACATTGTACCAACAACAGTGCCCAAGAGTGGGAGTTTGAAGAAGTTGGTGAAGTTGTTGAAATGCGAATGACCCTTGGACGTTATGATTGGCGCAAAATCGCTGATGCTCCACGTAAACACTATGATTATAACTTCTAATAAAAATATGGTACTAGACTTAAATCAAGAAATGGCCTGGGTAACTTTCTTCAACGAAGGATGGGAAACCATCTGGCACCCAGTAACCGACATCACCGGCAAGCAACTCCACTTTGATGAAACTATCATGGACTATTGTCGCGAACGGTACAATGCTCGCGAAGGCCGCGATTGGACTTACTTCGGTATTGCACCCACCTCCCAAATGTTACTAAAGAACGCTGTAAGAGACAACCTATGAGATATACTGTAACCTTTCAAATTGACATTGAATCACGCGATGATAAGCATGCAGTTTCAAAGGCACAAATGATTGCCAATCGGCAGAACGATAAGCACCCTGCACAGCGTTGGATCGTGTCAGATGTATCTACTCGCCCATGGGCATCATTTAGTTTTAAGAAAGTTGACATCAGTAGTTTAACCGGTAAGTAATGGAAGATCATCATTATTTTGAAAATCCAGCACCCGAAGAAAAGGTGCTACGTTACGATGCCATCGTGCCAAACGTATGGGACTACACTATGTCTGAATATGCAAGTGTCTTAGCTTCTCACCACAATCGAGTTGGTGGTTTCGCTAAAGAATCAAAACGTCAATTGGTTGAAGAACACTTTGCTCCTCACAGGGTTCACTGGCGCACACAAACACGGTATTGGGAAGATTACGATAAACAAGATGCATGGCGATGAATCACAGACAATTTACATGGTGGCGTAGGTTTTACACAACACGACACTTAAAGCAACTGCCCTGGAAAGGTTACTCCGAGCTTCTCCAGAGAATCGATTATGGTGAGTATGAATTCAATCATCTTGGGTTTGAAGTGTACTTAGAGGATAAGGTTTATCTTGCAGAGATTGAAAAATTAAAGCAAACCTTAAAGTCAAAGAGTCAAGATGTGATTGAAGAAGCCATCATTCACCTGCGTAAGAAATTCCACAAACGCAAGGAATTTATCATGGAACGACATTTGATTGAAGAACAGAAGTCTTTGAATCGACTTGCGCAGGACTTAGCTTCAGAATTTGGAATGGAAAAGGAACATGTTGAAGAGGTGATGGAAACCTTTGATGGAACAACACGGCACATTTACTATCATTTACAGTCTATTAATAATAATCGCGTACCCCCGACCGCGGAGGAAGTAGAAATGATCCCAAAGACCGTTGAACCCCAACCTCGACACGTGCTCAGATATGATGAAATGAAGTGGCAGCCCCTATGGCAAGAAGTTATCACAGAAAAAAAGGTCTGGGGAGCACTTTAAAATAAACAGGCGGAGTACCATGTGATATATACTCTATGATGGAGTTTGATCAGGATTGGTTTAGCCAAGGGCCTATAGATTACGAGTTCAAGAAATACACTTTAATGGCGAAAATTAAGCGCCTTGAAGGTATGATTAAACTTGGTATAATCTGGCCTATTATTCAGGAGGTTGAGTACCACTTGGATTACCTGTATCGTTTCAAATATGAGAAAGAAACTCTTGACGATAAGTTAAAGATTGCTAAGGATATTGACTTCGTTAACTTTAGAATTATTTACGAAATTCCTGATGATCAAATAGGAGATCAGATGGACGTTCTTCACCGTATTGCAAACGAAGCGATAGTTAAATTTGAAGACGTTTACATGGAAGCAAGATTGGCTTGGAGAGACATTGAACCGCATATTAGAATAACGTGGATTCCTTCTAAAACTCCAATTTTAAAGTCAGGATTTGCAGCGATGGTTGACAATAGACAAAAGATTCACCTGTGTAAATTTGAAAAACCATCAAAGTTAGGAGGAGATTGGAGAACTTTCAAACTTGAAAAGATTGAAGAAGTTCCATTCACACCAGAAGCAATGGGTAAAATGGTAGAGATCCATACGCAAATGGACACTCGGATTCCATTTGCAAGAATGGACTATAATATCAATTGTTCGTTTGAAGACGCAATCTTCCCGATAGCCAAGAGTATATTATATTCTTCCTTAATGAAGGATTTCACCTCATGAGGGTGATATATAACCAAACATAAAATAAGATAGCATAGACATGCCTTACGTTTCAAAGGATGACATAATGGTTTATATCGGCAGTAACCTTTCAGTGGTTGCTGGCCAACCATCGACCGTCGAGCTAATCTTGTACAAAGACTACATCAACAATCAGTTGAATGCCGCTGATGCCGATTCAATTACGGTATCTCTGTACAATTCATTAGGACAAAAGATGTATCAGTACTCAAACCCAGTTATTTCGGGTATTACTGATCTTCTAACAATGGGTAACCCAGCAACAGCAACGCAGGGTTACATCTCTTTCTCGATCACACCAAACCAGAGCGCAAATCTGGCCAATGGTAACCTTTATGCTCAAGTAACAATCACATACTCTAACTACTATCCATCAGCGAAGACTTACATTATTCCACAGTTGATGATTGGTACAGTTAGCGGATCAAGTATTACAGGTACTGGTTCAGGTTCAGGTTCTGGTTCAGGATCGGGTTCAGGATCAACTTCACTTTCAGGTTCAAGTAACGCTTCAAGCCCTTACGTTAGATACCAAGTATCTGCAGTTGATGGCTCAAACCCATCACTGAAATCAGTCACGTTCAATGCCTCTGATCCTTCACTGGTAACTTCAATCAAGTTTTACAACTTAGATCAGAACAACGTTAGAAACGTACTGCTTGAAAATTATCTGATAAAGAGAGACCCGGGCGGTTCTAACGTCAACGCTAACATCGTTGTTACAAACGCAGGTTCTCCAAACCAATACGCTATCTACGAAATTACAGGTTATAATAGAATTAACGCTGAAGCCGGTGGAGGAGACGATAACGATAATGATTACACTGAAGTTCTAGTTACATACGAAGATAGCTCATACTCTCCAGTTGCTTCACCATACGTATGGGAAGTAGGACAGTACATTAGTTATGACATTGATATGTTTGGTGGAGCAGGTTCTGGTTCAGGAACTGCAGGATCAGACGGCACTTCAGGTTCTTCAGGTACAGACGGTACTTCAGGTTCATCAGGTACTGATGGCGTAGCGGGTCCACAGGGTCCTGCAGGTGTAGATGGTGTAATAGGTTCTGACGGTTCATCTGGTTCTTCAGGTACTGATGGTACTTCAGGCTCATCTGGCTCTTCAGGTACTGATGGTACTTCAGGCTCATCTGGTTCTTCAGGTTCTGATGGTACTTCAGGCTCATCTGGTTCTGATGGTACTTCAGGTTCTTCAGGTACTGATGGTACTTCAGGCTCATCTGGTTCTTCAGGTACTGATGGTACTTCAGGTTCTTCAGGCACTGATGGTACTTCAGGTTCTGATGGTACTTCTGGTTCATCTGGTACAGATGGCGTTGGAGGTATTACACAGGCTGGAACTAACATTGATGTTTCGGGTTCTGGTACAGTTGCAGACCCTTATGTAATTAGTGCTTCTTCATTAGCAAGTGGATCTTCAGGTTCATCAGGTACTGATGGTACTTCGGGTTCTTCAGGTACAGACGGTACTTCGGGTTCTTCAGGTACAGACGGTACTTCGGGTTCTTCAGGTACAGACGGTACTTCGGGTTCTTCAGGTACAGACGGTACTTCGGGTTCTTCAGGTACAGACGGTACTTCGGGTTCTTCAGGTACAGACGGTACTTCGGGTTCTTCAGGTACAGACGGTACTTCGGGTTCTTCAGGTACTTCAGGAGATAATGGTACTTCAGGTTCATCAGGCACGGACGGCACATCAGGTTCATCTGGCACAGACGGTACATCGGGTTCTTCAGGTACAGACGGCACTTCAGGTTCATCAGGTACTGATGGCACTTCTGGTTCTTCAGGTACTTCAGGTGACAATGGTACTTCGGGTTCTTCAGGTACTTCAGGTGACAATGGTACTTCGGGTTCTTCAGGAACTGATGGTACTTCAGGATCATCAGGCACGGACGGTACTTCAGGTTCTTCAGGAACTGATGGTACTTCAGGTTCATCGGGTACTTCAGGTGACAATGGTACTTCGGGTTCTTCAGGTACTTCAGGTGACAATGGTACTTCGGGTTCTTCAGGAACTGATGGTACTTCAGGATCATCAGGCACAGACGGTACTTCAGGTTCTTCAGGAACTGATGGTACTTCAGGTTCATCGGGTACTTCAGGTGACAATGGTACTTCGGGTTCTTCAGGTACTTCAGGTTCATCTGGCACGGACGGCACTTCTGGTTCTTCGGGTACTAATGGTACTTCAGGTTCTTCAGGTACAGATGGTACGTCAGGTTCTTCAGGTACTAATGGTCTTGGAATTCCTTCAGGTGGTACATCAGGTCAAGCGCTTGTTAAAATTGACTCTAACCCATATAACGTACAGTGGTCTACTATCTCAGGAGGTTCTGGTTCAGGAACTAACAAGTATCTACTAAGACTTGAATATGATTCATCAAACCACCTAGTTAATAACACTACAGATAACAAGTTTGTTTCTGCAACTGGATTCTTGACTGCAAACGCATCAGTTGACTCAGTTTCAGTTAATACTTCAACGGCAATTTATACAGCTACAGTTTCATTCAATGAATCAAATCCACCACTTGCAATTCAGGTTCTTGCATGGGATCCTGCAACTTACAAGTATGAAGTTCACGCCTACAGAGTTGACGCTGCACTAGCTAAAATTGATTCTGCAGCTGCAAACTTCTCTACGTCTGGCACAAATCAACTTGTTCCAAACTTCTTAAATGGTGCATTTACAACATCAATGACACTTGACGTAAGAAAAGACTTTATTAAATACGGTAATAAATCAGGTTTGGGTTCTTCTGCAAGAAACGCTCACGCATACGTAATATTTGTATTCTAAGACTATGGCAATCTACAATCCAACCAATCCACCCCTATTTCTATCCGGTAGAATCACATCTATTAACGGTTTAGATCAGTATCCTTATGAGGATTCAACTGGCATTAAAGCAACCGGTGCATATTACACCTTTGAAATCACAGTTGATCAAGTAACTTCGCAATCCATCGGTACTGCTAATTCTCGTTCAGGTAACGTTAAAGAGTACAATGGATTGGACATTAAGTCTGGAGATTGGGTTACAAGTGAAAATGGTCAGATTGTTCTAAAGATTGAATCAATCGAAACTAAATCCGAAACGTCTATTTCTTTTATCGCAAAAGACGTAGATATGATTGCGTATAAACTTTACGCTTCAAATTATCTTACAACAAATTCTAAGCTAGCTTTCTTTGAAGTTTCAGATAACAATGTGCCTCTTCTAACTACTGGGGCAGTTCAATCTTTCTTTCCAACTCCAGCGTCAATGGATAAGATCCAAGGTCGCTTTGCAGCTGAAGAAGAAACAGAAAGATACAGATTTGAATTTTCAACTTCTCAAACAGGTTATAATTCAGGCGACATTATTACAGTTTCAGCTGAAGGCGAGTTTGTAAAGCTTGGAACTCCGGGTGCTGCAGAAGTTCCAGTTGGTTTGGTTCTTGAAAAGACAATGAATGACACTGTAGTTTACATTAAGCCATTTAACACGTTAATTGATAACCACTCAAACCCTGAACTTCTTAATGGTAATGCTGGTGAAATCTACTACATGGACCCTACAGTTCCTGGTGGAATCACAACAACTGCTTCAAGAGGAGCTAAAGCACTTTTCCTACAAGTTAAAGATCCAGTTCAAACTGAAGTTAGAGCTACTATTTCAAACTACTTACCGGGTTCTTCAGACATGATTATCTTTAATGAGATTCCAGTGTTTGATGGTTCTTCAGATGAAGTTTCAACAGTTCAAGATTTTGTTGACCTAATTAACGTATCAACTGATGATCACCATATCACAGCATCTAAAGAATCAGAGTTTTCATCTTTGCTTTCTAACGCATCTGTTGCAACTAATGGTGTATCAATCCTAGCGCTATCAGATAACACAGGCGCAAGTTACACCCAGATTGATGTAACAATCAGCGATGGTACAAATTCAACAACAGTTCTATTTGACCAAACAACAGTAACTTCTCCAATCGCATATCCAGATGCACCGGAATACCTATTGGTTAATGCTCAGATCGCAGCTGATCTTTTTAACGCTGCTTTTCAAGCTGATGGCCTAGATCTTGAAGCAATCGCAATCATACCAGGAGACGGAGCTTACTCATCTACCTTTGGACAATTGAAGATTCAAGCTATTACATCAACGGCTTCAATCTCTATCACAACAACTGACGTTGACGTTCTAGGAGATACATTCCTATCAGGTTTTGGTATCGCGGCTTCAGCCCCTGCAAACGGAGCTGACTTCTTGATTTTAACAAGACAAGATGGTGGAGATCTAATGATCACCGGTAATGGAACATATATCAACCAAAACGGTATCACATCTTCATCAGCGGGTTCTTCTGCAGTTCTTCTAATGCTAGAAGGCGTTAATGACGAACCAGAAACGGGAGTTAATGTATCAGTTGATAAAAACCAGGTTGTGGCTTCAACCACAACACACGATCACTATGTGACAGGAATCAATATCGACTACACTCCATTCCAGGATAGCGATGTAATTGTTAAAATTAACGGTGTTGAAGTTAACATCGGAGATGGAGACAACGAAGATGATTGTTACTTTACAGATCCTACCCTTTCAGGTTACAATACTGATGGAAACGCAATGGTCGCCAAGCTGATTAAAGACATTGCATCCGGCGACGTATTGATCTGGAACCCTACCTATGCAGGTTATGGACTAGATCCATCAGATGATATTGACGTTATTTACCAGGCTTCTTCTTACGACCTGTAAAAAAACGCATTTTTTCCAGAAAATATCACTATATTATATCAAAAAGGGAGCTAAACGCTCCCTTTTGTTTTGATATATAGTCTTGAAGCTGGCACAAAGTCGGCTTCAAGAACAAAAAATACGAAAACCACATACATGGCACAAATTCGTTCAAAACAAATTTCAGATTTCTTAGCACAGGTTAACTGGGCAACTGTTAAGACAACTGAAATCCCTAACGCATTCGACGTTGACGCAAGATTCGACACAGTAGAATCTGATCTAGTAGACGAAAGCGCTGCAAGAGGCGCCGCTGACTCGGCTCTATCTGCATCTGTCGATTCTCTAGAAACTGCTCTATCTGCTGAGATTGAGGCTACTAACACTGATGTTACTGAACTTTACGCAGCTCTATCTGCTGAAGCTGACACAAGAGAAACTGAGATGAACACTCACCACGATGAGCACGTTAGTCTTATCACCGCTGAGTCTGGAAGAGCTATCGCTGCTGAAGGTTTCCTAGGCGCATCTGTTGATTCTCTAGAAGTTGCTGTTTCTATCGAATCTGAAAGAATCAATGCGATTCTTGACGGTTCTACAGTTGATCTAGACCAATTTGCAGAAGTTGTTTCTTACGTAAACGGTCTTGACCTTGTGAATGATAACTCATTCATCTCAAGAGAGACTTTCGTTGATGGTAGACTAAACAGACTAGACTCTTCAGTTGATTCTCTAGAATCTGCTCTAGCTGGCGAAATCGAAGCTACTAACGGCGACGTTACTGCAATCAATGCTTCTATCGACTCTCTAGAAAACAAGGCTGGTACTGACGTTTCAGCTCTTATCGCTTCTGTTGATTCTCTAGAAGGTGTTGACGCAGACCTACAACAGGCTATCAATTCTCTTGAAGAGAAGCACAATGATGAGATGAACACTCACCACCTTGAGCACGTATCTCTAATTACAGCTGAAGAAGAAAGAGCTATCGCTGCTGAAGGTTTCCTAGGCGCATCTGTTGATTCTCTAGAGCTTGCTCTAGCGAACGAAATCGAAGCTACTAACACTGATGTTACTGCACTTTACGCAGCTATCGATGCTGAAGAAGGAAGAGCTGGCGCTGCTGAAGGTTTCCTAGGTGCTTCTGTTGACTCTCTAGAGCTTGCTCTAGCGAACGAAATCGAAGCTACTAACACTGATGTTACTGCACTTTACGCAGCTATCAACACTGAGTCTGGAAGAGCAGGCGCTGCTGAAGGTTTCCTAGGCGCATCTGTTGATTCTCTAGAAGTTGCTGTTTCTATCGAATCTGAAAGAATTAACGCAATTCTTGACGGTTCTACAGTTGATCTAGACCAATTCGCAGAGGTTGTTTCTTACGTACAGGGTCTTGACCTTGTGAATGATAACTCATTCATCTCAAGAGAGCTTTACGTTAACAACTACCTAACATCTCTAGACGCTTCAGTTGATTCTCTAGAATCTGCTCTAACTGGCGAAATCGAAGCTACTAACGACGACGTTACTGCAATCGGCGCTTCTATCGACTCTCTAGAACTTGCATTGAACAACGGTTCAGGCGCTCTAGTTGATTCAGTTGACTCTCTAGAGCTTGCTCTAGCAGCTGAAATCTCAACTACTAACGCTGAAGTTGCAGGTATTAACTTGTCAATTGACTCTCTAGAGCTTGCTCTAGCGAACGAAATCGAAGCTACTAACGGCGACGTTCTAGCTATCATCGATTCAGTTGATTCTCTAGAGCTTGCTCTAACAGCTGAGACTAATTTAAGAATTTTCGGTGATACATACGCTGAAGTTGAAGTTACTGGTATTACAGCTGCTGCTGGTCCAGTTGTTATTTCATCTCCAGTTCTATTCGCAGAAGGTTCTTTCGATACAGAAGTTTACGTTAACGGTCTAAGAGTAGCATTTACTCAAATGAATCCTAATGATTTCGATCTAAACCTAGTTTATGCTATCGAAGCTTCTGACATCATCAGAATCGTTGGTGTTCAAGCTTAATTGAATAACAACCTTTAAGTGATTTAATTCACAGAGGGCTTCCCGCAAGGGAAGCCCTTTTTTATTGACGAATAAATAAAACAAAGCCAGTAAAAACACTTACAATATAGATGAAGATAGGAATCACAATCGGTCTACAATCCGATTACGAAAGTATATGGATCAACGGTATTAAATTGAATGCCCTGCTCTTAGCAAATGCTCTAATGAAAATAGGCAAATATGAAGTTGTAATTCTCGATACTAGCCGAAAGGTAACAGATCTATCAAAGGTTTCATGGGACGTTAATAAATTTCCAATCGAAGATTATTGGAAAGTATATCCAACCGTGGATATTTTAATAACACTTGGAACTTCTTTTCCAACTGAGATTTTAGATCAATTCAGAAAATCAGGACCAAATAAGAAGGTTGTCAAATACATGTGCGGTAATTCTTATGTAATTGATATGGAGCGTTCTATTTTTAAAGAAGGTAATGATCTGGGTAAAGCACCATGGGATCCAGGAGCCGATCAATTATGGTACGTACCCCAACAGGGCTATCAAAATCATGAATACTATAAGGTTGCATTTAGAAATGAAAACGTTTTCCCAGTTCCTTTTGTATGGGATCCTATGTTTTTAGATATTGAGGTGCTTAGGGCAAGAATTAAAAAGACAAAAACGCCATACTACATTCCAGGTAAAGAAAACTCTGAAAAGCTTCTATCAGTATTTGAACCTAACTTAAACGTAGTCAAATATGCAATGATACCTATTATGATTGCAGAGAAAGCACTTAGAGAAGGTGTAGAATTTAAGAAAATGAATGTGGCGAGTGGACAAAGACTTCTTAAGAATGGATACTTTAAGTCAATGATTGCGACTATGGATATTGTCAATGGCTCACAAGGTCCAAAGATTAGTTTCACATCACGATACCCCGTTACTCACTACTTAGCTAATGGAGCTGACGTTATAGTTTCACATCAGTGGGAAAACCCACTAAATTATTCTTATCTAGACGTGATGTACTTTGGATTTCCACTAGTTCACAATGCTGATATGATCAAGGATGCAGGGTACTACTATTCAGATTTCAATGTCAATGAGGGATACAATCAATTAAAATATGCAATTGAAGAACACGATAATAATCTAGAAGAGTATAAGCTAAGAAATCAAAAGGTACTAGACAGATACACTGTCAAAAACCAAGATCTATTAGATACTTACGAGAAGTTAATCGAAAATCTCTTTGAAAAGGATAAACATCAATTAAGTTACAATTACAATTGGCAAACTAATACATATTTCTAAATGAAAATCAGCGTTATCATGATGAGCTACTTGGATGAATATCCAAATGCTAGAACCAATTCTATTCCAAAATTCAAAAGAGCTGTAAATTCTTTTTTAGAACAAGATTATGAAAATAAAGAATTGGTAATAGTAGCAGATGGATGTGACATAACTAAGAGCCTATATGAAAAGCATTTTTCAAAATACGATAATGTTAATTTAATTTGGGTTGAGAAATCAAAATCTAGATGGCCTGGAAAGATTAGACAATTAGGCATTTATTATTCAACAGGTGATTATATTGCATATTTAGATGCAGACGATGTTATTATGCCTACTCATTTAAGCTCAATTTCAAAAGCAATTACTGAATCTAATGGTGCAAAGTTCTTGCTTAATACCGGCGGATCTGTACCCATCATCATTGATGAACCCTATAAGTTTGAAAAAACTGGAATAATTGAAATAACTTCAAGCTTTAAGTTGGATATGCAAACTATTGAGAACAATGCTAAGGCCGGCAAAATTTACATTGTAGACCTGCCATTGTATGGCAAGTTAATGTTATACAAGTTAACATTTGAAGATCCTTCAGGCACACATCTTGTCGTCCATTCCAGAAATGTAAATTCAAAATGGAGCAGTATCGATGATCCAATGGGCGGTGAAGACAAAGTATTTATTGAGGAATTGAAAAAAGAATACAAACCTTATATGTTCAAAGAGTATACATATATAGTCTGCCACTCTAAAATGAAAAATCATGACGTATAACCGTGAAAAACTATTTAGATCTATTAAACGAGTTTAATAACACTCCAAAACCGGTTGAATCTGAAAAAACTCAGGAGATTCAAAAGCCTATTCCTCCTTCTCCAGTTCTAAGACCTAGACCCGAAATTAAAAAGGTTGAATCCAAGCCAAAGATCGAAGATAAGAAAGTGGAACCTGCGCCTCCAAAGAAAAGTAGATTTGAACAAGCAAAGGAACAAATAGAAAAAGAAAAAACACTTCCAAGGCAAGAACCAACTCAAACTAAAATAGAGCCAACATCGCAGCCAACGATAAATGTTAAAACTTTTACAAGACCTATCATGAAAAAACCCGATCCAGCTCTAACACCCGCTCCAAAGGTTGAATCAAGAAAAGCTATTGATTATCCTAAAATCTCAATTATAATGCAGACTTATCTTGGAGATTATCCAGGTTCTCGTATAAATTCTGAGCTTAAGTTTAAAAGAGCAATTGCAAGTTTCATTAAACAGACTTATGAAAATTGTGAGTTGATTATCGTTTCTGATGGATGTAGTGTAACTCATAATTTATGGATCAATGAAATTCAAGGAATTAATCGCATCAAATATGCCTATGTAGATAAATCTGGATATGGCAATATGTATGAAAAAGATCAAACTGGAGAAAAGATCTATAGAGGAATTCCAAGAGCAGTGGGCGTAACTATCGCAACCGGTGATATTATTACATATTGTGACTCAGATGATTTTATGCTTCCGTATTTTTGTGAAATGCTAGTTCTTCAACATCGTGCAAATCCAAATTCAGATTGGATGGTAAATTCAGCATGGTTTGATCATGAAGCAATGATAACTTCATCCGCTGCTGCCGGAGAAGTCTTAAAATCTTATGAAAATGCTAGAGTCTTAAACTCTCCTTTTTCTAAAGATTATAAATTTGTTGAATCAAGGGTTAAGGAAGGTTTTGTAGTTAATACACCTTGGTTGCTAGCTCACATGTCAAGTTGTGAAGTTAAATGGGAAGATTCTAAAGGAGGTGTTAGTGAAGATACGCTATTCGGTAGAAAGCTAAGATCTAAATATCCAACTGGCCACGTCTACTCAAGCCCAACGTATTTGAGATGTCACTATTCAGGCCTCTGGGACGTTTAAAAATACGGGATCATATCCATATTTTTGACAATAGGCGTTCATTTTCTTTTGTAGCTCTGACGAAACTGATTGAAGTTCATTCTTTAAACTTTCAAATCCTTGATGTTTTCGATCATTAACCACGCTCTGTGGAGAAACCCATTTTACGTTTAGATTCTTATCTTTTAAGAAATTGAACAAATCTATGGCTTGATCTTCAACCCGATATGTAAACTTGGGTCCCATTTTAATTATTAATTCGTCCCATCTTAAGATAGAATGAATAGCCTGTTCAACGGGATTCGATGATCTAGATACCCTGCCTCTTCTAATTCTAAATTTAAGAGATTCGGGCCTAACGTCTTCAGTGAAAACAATTGATGGAATAGAATCCTTAGGGTTTCTGACGTTATAAATTAAGATTTCAGGTTTTAACTTATCAGTGTGCTTAATCCACGGCCATGGCCCATTTTCAATTACATGTTGCCACGCTACAATTCCATCCTCCATAAGTTTTTCGTGACCTATTCTTAAACCCCAGCTACTTAATATAGAAGCTGTAAAACCTGTCCCAGTTCTAGGATGTCCTACGCCTAAGATTAAAACCTTTTTACGATCTAATCCTAGCGATTTTTCCATGTGCTTAACATACTGTTGCATTATTTTGGGCTTTTCTTCTTCACTAGCGTGATACCAAGTCCATGCAACTGAACCCTGAATACCTTCAATTTCTTTTTGGACTTTATCACTTTCATGTTTTAATTCATTAACATGATCATAATACTCTTCACCGAGTTCAATCTCCAACTTAATTGCAGTAGTAATTAAAAGAGCCCAGTTATAATCATCATTAGCTTTAATACTGCTCTCATATAACTGCTTAAGTCTTAATCTTTCGCTATCAGAAGTATCAGGTGATAGTCTGTCAGGGTGACACTTAACCACCATTTTTCTAAAAAGTTTCTTAAATGAAGGATCTCTTTCAGGCTCTTCTTCTGAATCTTTCGCTTGATTGGCCTGTTCAGCTGCATCTGAAGTTACCTTACTATCAAATAAATCTGGCCTTTTTAATCCTGCAATCGCGGAGCTAAAATCAGAATTAATATTAGATTGTATTTCCTTTAGATCATTCAAGTCCTCAATGAAGAACTCATATTGTCTAATCATTCGTTTGAAATCTATTATCTGAGAGCCTAGCTTTTTCATGCAATTTACGTAGATTAAGTCTTTGATTAAAATGATTAAAAATCAGCCAGTATGTAAACTTTAACCCAATCTTTGTGTATATATACCATAGTGAGAAAACCCTCAAACATAAACCTCAAATAAACAATCTAGTAAGACATGTCTCAAATCAAAATCAAACAGATTGATGGCTTGCAAGAGATTCTTGACGCTATCATTCTTTCGATCACGTCTGGATCGCTAAAGTCAACCTTTACACAGGTTGGCCATGGCTTCTCAGCAGGTCAGGTTGTTGCCTTCGACGGTGGTACATGGGTCCTTGCTGATGCATCTATTGAGGACAAACTAGGTAGAATTGTTATTGAATCAACTCCATCCGCCGACACTTTTGTCGGTGTTCAGGTTGGTAAGGTAACAGTTGCTACTTGGAATCTTGTCCCAGGTGCGTTTTATGTTGTTGACGATTCAGGAACGGGTAATCCTGTATTGTTCACAACAAACGACGCGTATGCATACAGTAACCCAATCATGCAGGCAATTACCGAAACGACAGCACATGTCCTTCCTTGGAGACCATCAGTTGGTGGCGCACCAGTCGACACAGGAGTCGAAGTGTACCAAAGAGATCAAAACCCTCTACCAACCAACGGTGATTATTCAGCGACGGGCATTACAATTAATTACACTCCTTTCTTGGATTCAGCGGTTGACATTCTAGTCAACGGTGTTGGTGTTCAAGAAGGAAACGGTGTTAGAACATCAGACTGTTACTTCTCCAATGACGGAGGTCTAACAGCTAAGCTGATTGCTGACATCGAAGCCGGCGACGAATTATACTGGAACGGCGAACTTTCAGGATTTGATTTGACTGCAGATGACATTATTGACATCATCTACAACAAATCAGCTCTAGATTAAACCTAAACCAAAACAGACATTTATTATAAAATGGCAATTCCTTTAATTAAAACGACAGGTACCTCAGGTTCTTCTGGTTCTTCAGGTACTAACGGTACTTCAGGTACTTCCGGCACAGCCGGAACTTCGGGTACCTCGGGTTCATCAGGTACGTCTGGCTCGTCTGGTACTTCTGGTTCTTCAGGTACGTCTGGTTCGTCTGGTACTTCTGGTACTTCTGGTACCGCTGGTACTTCAGGAACTTCAGGTACATCTGGATCTTCAGGTACATCTGGTTCTTCAGGTACTTCGGGTACTTCAGGTTCTTCAGGCTCATCTGGTTCATCAGGTACAGACGGTACCGATGGTACGGACGGTAGTTCCGGTTCATCAGGTACTTCGGGTACTTCAGGCACTTCAGGTTCTTCAGGTTCATCTGGTACTTCAGGTCTATCTGGAACTTCGGGTCTAGATGGTACGGACGGTAGTTCCGGTTCATCTGGTACTTCAGGTTCATCAGGTACAGATGGTACATCAGGTACTTCAGGTACTTCAGGTACTTCAGGTACTTCGGGTTCATCTGGTACAGACGGAACTTCAGGTTCATCTGGTACAGACGGAACTTCAGGCTCATCTGGTACAGACGGAACTTCAGGCTCATCTGGTACAGACGGAACTTCAGGCTCATCTGGTACTTCAGGTACTTCAGGTACTTCGGGTACTTCAGGTACTTCAGGTTCATCTGGTACTTCAGGTTCATCTGGTACTTCAGGCACTTCAGGTACTTCAGGCTCATCTGGTACTTCAGGTACTTCGGGTACTTCGGGTACTTCAGGTACTTCAGGTTCATCTGGTACTTCAGGTTCATCTGGTACTTCAGGCACTTCAGGTACTTCAGGTTCATCTGGTACAAATGGTACTGGCGGTTCTTCAGGTTCATCTGGTACTTCTGGTACTTCTGGTACTTCTGGTACTTCTGGTACTTCTGGTACCTCTGGTTCATCAGGTACAGATGGTACATCAGGTACATCAGGTACTTCAGGTACTTCGGGTACTTCAGGTACTTCAGGTTCATCAGGTACAGATGGTACATCAGGTACATCAGGTACATCTGGTACTTCAGGTTCATCAGGTTATGATGGCGCTAAATCAGGATGTTACGGCGATCCAAATGGTGACGTAACAGGTTCATTCGTTGGTCAACTTTATTTTGACTGTGACGGTGGTATTTGGGAATGGTCAGGCTATGGTCCTGGTAACCCTGCACCATGTGATCAAGGTATGGACGTTGTGTTCTTGGTTGACTACACCGGTTCAATGGGTGGAGCAATCAACAACGTTAAGTCTTCAATTGCAGCTATCGCTTCAACGATCGAGACAGAATCTAATAACAACTACAGACTATCTCTTGTAACATTTGACGAGTACGGAGTTGACGGTACACCAACTTACGGTGCAACTGCAACTTACAACGCTCTTCCATCTACACAGAGATACATTCTAAACAATTACACAGCTAGCAGATCTTCACACATCACTGCTCTAGAGACATTCTCGTCAAACAACATCTCTTCGTTCACTTCACAGTTGAACAAGATGAATACAGTTGACTTCCCTCTAGGTAATGGTCAAGGTACTCCAGAACCAGCAGGTATTGCTCTTGATAGAGTAATCAACTCTGGTATGGTAGGTGGCTTTAGAGAAGGTGTTGCTAAGTACATTGTTCTTATTACAGACGCACCTGACGGTGGTAGCGACGACGCATACACTCAAGCAGATATTGATTACGCTGATGTATTGAAAGTTGACGCTTACAACGCTAACGCACAGGTGCTGTTGATGACTACTTATTCAACTTCATCACTTAACACAATCGCAACCTATTCTGGTGGTATTGTTACTAACAGCCACGCCCCTGGTGCGGTACAAACAGTGATCGAAGAGACATGTACGGCTAACGAAGGATCTACTCCAGGTGGCGGCGCATGGACATTTAAAGGTTACATTTCAGGTGAAGCTGGTCTTCCAGGTTCTTCTGGTACTTCTGGAACTTCTGGCACAGACGGTACATCTGGAACATCTGGTACTTCTGGTACTTCAGGTTCATCTGGTACTTCTGGTACTTCTGGTACTTCAGGTTCATCAGGTACAAACGGTACTTCAGGAACATCTGGTACTTCTGGTACTTCTGGTACTTCTGGTTCATCAGGTATAACTGGTGAAGGAGGTTCTTCTGGTTCATCAGGTACAGATGGTACTTCTGGTTCATCGGGTCTATCTGGTACTTCAGGCTTAGACGGCACTGATGGTACATCAGGTACTTCAGGTACTTCAGGTACTTCAGGTACTTCAGGTTCATCTGGTACAGACGGAACTTCAGGTTCATCTGGTACAGACGGAACTTCAGGCTCATCTGGTACAGACGGAACTTCAGGCTCATCTGGTACAGACGGAACTTCAGGCTCATCTGGTACTTCAGGTACTTCAGGTACTTCGGGTACTTCAGGTACTTCAGGTTCATCTGGTACTTCAGGTTCATCTGGTACTTCAGGCACTTCAGGTACTTCAGGCTCATCTGGTACTTCAGGTACTTCGGGTACTTCGGGTACTTCAGGTACTTCAGGTTCATCTGGTACTTCAGGTTCATCTGGTACTTCAGGCACTTCAGGTACTTCAGGTTCATCTGGTACAAATGGTACTGGCGGTTCTTCAGGTTCATCTGGTACTTCTGGTACTTCTGGTTCATCTGGTACTTCTGGTACTTCTGGTACTTCTGGTACTTCGGGTTCTTCAGGTACAAACGGTACAAACGGTACTTCGGGTTCTTCAGGTACAAATGGTACAAACGGTACTTCGGGTTCTTCAGGTACAAACGGTACTTCGGGTTCTTCAGGTACAAACGGTACTTCAGGTTCTTCAGGTTCTTCGGGTTCATCTGGTTCTTCAGGTACAAACGGTACTTCAGGTTCTTCAGGTTCTTCGGGTTCATCTGGTTCTTCAGGTACAAACGGTACTTCAGGTTCTTCGGGTTCTTCGGGTTCTTCGGGTTCATCTGGTTCTTCAGGTACAAACGGTACTTCAGGTTCTTCAGGTACAAATGGTACAAACGGTACTTCAGGTTCTTCAGGTACAAATGGTACAAACGGTACTTCAGGTTCTTCAGGTACAAACGGTACTTCAGGTTCTTCAGGTACAGATGGTACAGACGGTACTTCAGGTACTAACGGTACTTCAGGTTCTTCAGGTACTAACGGTACTTCAGGTACAAACGGTACTTCTGGTACTTCTGGTACATCAGGTTCTTCAGGTACAAACGGTACATCAGGTACAAACGGTACTTCTGGTACATCTGGTTCTTCAGGTACTGCTGGTACTTCAGGTTCTTCAGGTACAAACGGTACATCAGGTACAAACGGTACTTCTGGTACTTCTGGTACTTCTGGTACTTCTGGCACTTCTGGTACAAACGGTACAAACGGTACTTCTGGTACTGCTGGTACTTCTGGTACATCAGGTGTTAACGGTACAATTGACGCGCCTTATTTCTTTGGTGGTCAAGGAGATGCAACTGCAACTAACTTCACCACAAATACAGGCGATCTATACAACGCAACAGAAATTAGAATCAATAATTTCGATAGATGGATGAATGACAGAACAACCCTTCATAATGTGATGGGTGCTGCTTCACAACTATTGTTCGAATTTAACGGTGCTGATAGACACGAGTTCACAATTAATGCTAAATTGATTGTCGGTAACGAAGCAGTCTTCACTGTTGCTAGAATTAACTCTCCAGATCCTGGTTATGTGCCAGTGATCGGAAACATGCTAATTATTAAATACACGGTTGCAGGTGCAGGCGGTATCTCGGGTACTTCAGGTTCATCTGGTTCATCTGGTACATCAGGTTCTTCTGGTACATCAGGTACTTCAGGTACTGCTGGAACATCAGGTTCTTCTGGTACATCAGGTACTTCAGGTACTGCTGGAACATCAGGTTCTTCTGGTACATCAGGTACTAACGGTACATCAGGTACTAATGGTACATCTGGAACTTCAGGTTCATCTGGTTCATCTGGTACATCAGGTACTTCAGGTACTTCTGGAACATCAGGTACAAACGGTACATCAGGTTCTTCTGGTACTTCAGGTACTTCAGGTACTGCTGGAACATCAGGTTCATCAGGTACAAACGGTACTTCAGGTACTTCAGGCTCATCTGGTACATCGGGTACTTCTGGTACATCGGGTACTTCTGGACATGATGGTGCTAAGTCAGCATCTTCAGTTGTAGAATTAGGTACAGGTTCATTCCCTGGTCAACTAGGTTTCACAGCAGACGGTCTTGTTTATCAATGGGACGGAGCTGCCGCATGGAACCTAGTAGCTGATCTAAACGGTACTTCTGGTTCATCTGGTTCTTCAGGTACTAACGGTACTTCAGGCTCATCTGGTTCATCTGGTTCATCTGGTTCTTCAGGTACTAACGGTACTAACGGTACTTCAGGTACAAATGGTACTTCAGGATCATCTGGTTCATCTGGTTCATCAGGTACAAATGGTACTTCTGGTACAAATGGTACTTCTGGTTCATCAGGTTCATCGGGTTCTTCAGGTACTTCAGGTTCATCTGGTACAAACGGTACTTCTGGTACAAACGGTACTTCAGGTTCATCAGGTTCATCAGGTTCATCAGGTTCATCAGGTACATCTGGTTCTTCAGGTGTTAACGGTGCTAAAGGTGCTACTGGTGCTCAAGGTGCTCAAGGTGCTCAAGGTGCTCAAGGTGCTCAAGGTGCTCAAGGTGCAGTCGGTACTGCAGCAACAATCGATGTTGCTCCAGCTCTTACTGGTGCAGAAGGTACTCCAGTTGAAGTTCTAAACATTGGAACGCCTTTGAACGCTAACCTAGAATTCACAATCCCAATTGGTCAAAAAGGTCAAAAAGGTGCTACAGGCGCTCAAGGAGCTGCAGGTACTTCTGGTACTTCAGGCTCATCGGGTACAAATGGTACAAACGGTACTTCTGGTACAAACGGTACTTCTGGTACATCTGGTTCATCAGGTACAAATGGTACTTCTGGTACTAATGGTACAAGCGGTACTTCTGGTACAAACGGTACTTCTGGTACAAACGGTACTTCTGGTACAAACGGTACTTCTGGTACTTCAGGTTCATCAGGCACAAACGGTACTTCTGGTACAAACGGTACTTCTGGTACTTCTGGTTCATCAGGTACATCTGGTTCTTCAGGTGTTAACGGTGCTAAAGGCTCTACTGGTGCTCAAGGTGCTCAAGGTGCTCAAGGTGCATCAGGTTCATCAGGTTCATCAGGTACATCTGGTTCTTCAGGTGTTAACGGTGCTAAAGGTGCTACTGGTGCTCAAGGTGCTCAAGGTGCTACAGGTGCCCAAGGTGCTCAAGGTAACGTAGGTACTGCAGCCCAAGTTAACGTTGCTCCAACAGTTACATCGGCTGAAGGTACTCCTGCTCAAGTTGTAAACCTAGGTGATACTTTAAACGCCAACTTTGAATTTACAATTCCAGTTGGTCAAAAAGGTCAAAAAGGTCAGACTGGTGCTACGGGTGCTCAAGGTGCTCAAGGCGCTGCTGGTACTTCAGGTACATCTGGTTCATCTGGTTCATCAGGCACGTCTGGTTCTTCAGGTGTTAACGGTGCTCAAGGTGCTCAAGGCGCTGGCGGTGCTACAGGTGCTCAAGGCGCTACTGGTGCTCAAGGTGCTCAAGGTGCTCAAGGTGCTCAAGGTGCTCAAGGTGCTGCCGGTACTTCTGGTTCATCAGGTACTTCTGGTTCATCAGGTACATCTGGTTCTTCAGGTGTTAACGGTGCTAAAGGCTCTACTGGTGCTCAAGGTGCTCAAGGTGCTCAAGGCGCTACAGGTGCTCAAGGTGCTCAAGGTGCCGCAGGTGTCAATGGTACTTCTGGTTCATCAGGTACTTCTGGTTCTTCAGGTGTTAACGGTGCTCAAGGTGCTCAAGGTGCTACAGGTGCTCAAGGTGCTCAAGGCCAAAAAGGCGCTACAGGTGCTCAAGGCGCTCAAGGCGCTCAAGGTAACACAGGTACTGCAGCAACAATCGATGTTGCTCCAGCCCTAACAGGTGGACCTGGTACTCCAGTTGAAGTTCTAAACATTGGTAACGCTACCAATGCTAACTTCCAGTTTACTATTCCTTCAGGTGTACAAGGTGCTCAAGGTGCTGGTGGTGCTAAAGGTTCTACTGGTGCTACAGGTGCTCAAGGTGCTCAAGGCGCTGGCGGTGCTACAGGTGCTCAAGGTGCTACAGGTGCTCAAGGTGCTCAAGGTGCAGCTGCTCCTATCACAAACAACGTCAACAATAGAGTTCTTACAGCCACTGGTTCTACAACCATCAACGGTGAAACTAACCTAACGTTTGACGGTAACACGCTCCTATGGAAAGCCGGTGATGTTGGTTTCTACAGCCAACCTGGTGGTCCATACCCGAACGGGACCTGGGTCGAATTCTCTAACAGCGCAATGGTGAACGACGGAGATATGGAAGCTCCAATGCCAATGATGTGGGATTTTGTATCTAATGGAGTTGGTTTCCAAGGTTCATCACTACGATTCAAGACTGATGTTGAAACTCTAACATTTGACGCTGAGGAATTCCTAAGCCTGAATGCTAGAGAGTTCACATGGAAAGAATCTGGTAAGAAAGACCTAGGTTTCATTGCAGAAGAAGTTGCTGCATTTGACGAGAGACTAGCAGTTTCTGACGGTCAAGGTGGCTTCATCTCGATGCATTACGACAAAATGACGGTTTACTTATTCGAAATCGTTAAGGACCTACACTCTAGAGTGAAGGATCTAGAAAATAGAATAAATAAACTTTAAATAAGCTGAAAGCGGACCCGGTCTTCGGACCGGGTCCTTTTCTTAAAAAAACAAGATAAGAAAATGTCTAGAATTAGTCTTAAAGACTTAGCAACGTTTAGATCTACATTCGTTCTAAAGGATTCCGATGCAGAATTACTAAAAGCTAAGTTCATTGACACTACAAGAACAACTGCAGGTAAAACTGCAAATGCTTACGGTGCTGATGAATCTTACACCAAGCTTTTTGCAATGGGTCCAATCGTTGATGAACTTACACGTGGTGTTAAGGCACTTGAGAATGAGATGACTCACCTCCACGAGTATATTACTGGTCAGCTTGGTCGTGATGCAGATAAAACCCTTCTTCCTCCAAACGTAGCATTTACGGATGCTCTTGGAAATGAATACAATCTAATTACATTCGACGAAGCCACCAAAACATCACAGATCAATGTAGATGAACTTTTTGTTGGTCCAAACTCACTATATGTTAATGGTAAGAAAGTCATCGAGGATAACTCCGACACTATTAACATTTCAACCGATCCAGGTCAAAACCTTGTTATTAAAACTCTTAACAACGGTATTCTACAATTCTCTGCTCAAGAGGGTGGTATGAATTTTAATTCGACTGGCGGTGTTACATTTAACTCAGACATCACTATTAACTCGGCTAAATCGATCTCTGGTTCTAATGCAACCACAGGTCTACAACTTGGTAAAACTCAAGTTAATGGTCAGCTAACAGTTGATGGTAATATCATTCTTCCGGGTACAGCAAAAATTGCTTTTGCAGGTGACGCGGCAGAAACATTCATTGCAGCAAATACAGATTCTCCAGAAGATTTGGAGATCTTCGCTGATCAGGACATTCACCTAAGACCGGATAACAACGTTACGGTCAACGGTACACCAATCCTAAATTCTTCAGGTCAATGGATTGGTCCTAATTCTGGCCTAATTGGTGCTACAGGTGCTCAAGGTGCTCAAGGTGCTAGAGGTGCTCAAGGTGCTAATGGCACTTCAGGTACATCTGGTTCTTCAGGTACATCTGGTTCTTCAGGTGTAAATGGTGCTCAAGGTGCTCAAGGAGCTGTTGGTCAAAAAGGTGCTACGGGTAATACAGGCGCTCAAGGTGCTCAAGGTGCTGCAGGTACTTCAGGTACATCTGGTTCTTCAGGTGTAAATGGTGCTCAAGGTGCTCAAGGAGCTGTTGGTCAAAAAGGTGCTACAGGTGCTACTGGTGCTCAAGGTGCTGCAGGTACATCTGGTTCTTCAGGTACATCTGGTTCTTCAGGTGTAAATGGTGCTCAAGGTGCTCAAGGAGCTGTTGGTCAAAAAGGTTCAACAGGTAATACAGGCGCTCAAGGCGCTCAAGGTGCTGCAGGTACTTCAGGTACATCTGGTTCTTCAGGTGTAAATGGTGCTCAAGGTGCTACAGGTGCTCAAGGAGCTGTTGGTCAAAAAGGTGATACGGGTAATACAGGTGCTCAAGGTGCTCAAGGTGCTGCAGGTACTTCAGGTACATCTGGTTCTTCAGGTGTAAATGGTGCTCAAGGTGCTACTGGTGCTCAAGGAGCTGTTGGTCAAAAAGGTGATACGGGTAATACAGGTGCTCAAGGTGCTCAAGGTGCTCAAGGTGCTCAAGGTGCTCAAGGTGCTCAAGGTTACCAAGGTCCTGTTGGTCAAAAAGGTGCTACAGGTGCTACAGGTGCTCAAGGCGCTCAAGGCGCTCAAGGTTACCAAGGTCCAATTGGTAATACAGGTGCTACTGGTGCTCAAGGTGCAGCAGGTGTAGACGGTATATCAGGTACTTCAGGTGTAAATGGCGCTACAGGTGCTACTGGTGCTCAAGGTGCTACAGGTGCTCAAGGAGCTGTTGGTCAAAAAGGTGCTACAGGTGCTACTGGTGCTCAAGGTGCTCAAGGTGCTGCAGGTACTTCAGGTACATCTGGTTCTTCAGGTGTAAATGGTGCTCAAGGTGCTCAAGGAGCTGTTGGTCAAAAAGGTGCTACGGGTAATACAGGTGCTCAAGGTGCTCAAGGTGCTCAAGGTGCTGCAGGTACTTCAGGTACTTCAGGTACATCTGGTTCTTCAGGTGTAAATGGTGCTCAAGGTGCTCAAGGAGCTGTTGGTCAAAAAGGTGCTACAGGTGCTACTGGTGCTCAAGGTGCTGCAGGTACTTCAGGTTCATCAGGTACATCTGGTTCTTCAGGTGTAAATGGCGGTACAGGTGCTCAAGGTGGTACAGGTGCTCAAGGTGCTCAAGGTGCTCAAGGTGCTCAAGGTTACCAAGGCCCTGTTGGTCAAAAAGGTGCTACAGGTGGCGGAGGTGCTACAGGTGCTACTGGTGCTCAAGGTGCTCAAGGTGCTCAAGGTGCTCAAGGTGCTGCAGGTACTTCAGGTTCATCAGGTACATCTGGTTCTTCAGGTGTAAATGGTGCTAAAGGTGCTACAGGTGGCGGAGGTGCTACAGGTGCTCAAGGTGCTCAAGGTGCTCAAGGTGCTGCAGGTACTTCAGGTTCATCAGGTACATCTGGTTCTTCAGGTGTAAATGGTGCTACAGGTGCTCAAGGTGCTACTGGTGGCGGAGGTGCTACTGGTGCTCAAGGTGCTCAAGGTTACCAGGGTCCAGGCGGTCCAGGTGGTGCTCCTGGTGCTAAAGGTGCTACAGGTGCTCAAGGTGCTCAAGGTGCTCAAGGTGCTCAAGGTGCTGGCGGTGCTAAAGGTGCTACAGGTGCTACAGGTGCTACAGGTCCAAACGGTGGATCTTATCACTACACGGACGCAGGTAATAACTGGACTAAGTACAGAATGTGGGGTACTGATTCTTCTTACGGTATTGGTATGGGTAATGACGTTGCCGATTACGGCTGGGTTACTGACTACGCTCTAACTTTCACAATGAACAGACAGTCCAACAGAGGTTGGTCCTTCGTTGCATCTGATGGTTATGTAGCTTCTTCTATCTCTACTGATGGTAACATGGCTCTAAAAGGTCAACTGCACGTCGGAGGCGATATCGTAGCTTACTCATCAACTGCATCTGACCAAAACCTAAAGGAGAACATTGCAACTCTATCATCTGGTCTAGCTAAGATTGAAGCCCTAAGAGGTACAACCTTCACATGGAAAGATGAAAGAAGAGAAGGCACTCAATACGGTTTCATTGCACAAGAAGTTAAAGCAGTAATCCCAGAATTGGTATCAACAAATATCGATCCTGTGACTCACGAACCATTCTTGTCAGTGAATTATGATGGTGTAATTCCAGTTCTAGTTGAGGCAATCAAAGAGCTAAAAGCTGAGATTGATTTGCTAAAACAAGCATAAATTGATTGAGAATATGGGGTTCCTTATGGGAACCCCTAATCTCTTTCTTAAAAACACTAATACAATAACATGCTATCTAAACAGTCTCTATCAAATTTAAAGCTTAGTAAGCTAGGAGCTGATATTTCAACAGGTAATGGGTATTATTTAGGAGAACGCGGCTCTAGAATTTCCATCGGAGAAACACTTAGGATGGTAAATAGGAATGGATTTTTGGGTGTAGACGGCATGCCAAATGGCTCTGGCGACGCTAGAGTATCGGGTTACCATAACGCTACTAATTTATCTTTTAGCCAAATATTTGGGTCAGGCGACACGGTAGGAAACAATCTCGTTTACGTTAAATCTACTCCATACTCTTCAGGAATGTGGAGATCCGATCTTTCACCTTATTACACTTCTAATTCAGGTGCTTCAGGTGCTATGATTGCTGGAACTAACGGAGATCTTAATGGCGCTTTCATCGGATACGGTCCTAATTACGAATCTTATTACATGTGGGGAGGTAACTCTAAACACTGGAGGATTGGTACCAACATCTACAGGCTTTCTGCTGATGGCTCTGAATTCCAAAGAGTTTATACGTGGCATCACGTCACAGATTCAATTGGAGATCAATCTTCAGTTTCATTAGGTCTTGGAGGTATGGAACCAAGTTCGAACCTTAAATACACTGGTACAATCTATAGACTTCAGGATAATGGTAATCCAACAGCCGCGATTGGAGCATATAACATTTCAACTAACCAACTTAACAATAACTCCTGGATGGCTAGAAACGCTATTAACGGCGTAAACCAATGGGGTCAACCTTTGGATGCTATTGATGTTGGGACTAGTCCATCAGGACTAAGAACGGGTCTGTTCCTATGGCAAAGACAGTGGTGGGGACCAAGACTTGTTTTATTTAAACATAACGGTTCTTCAATTACAACTCAAAATGCACAATCATTGGACGTGTTCTATCAAGGTTGGATTTATGACCATAATTTTGGTGGTCAAGGTGGAGTTGCATGGTCTCCTCATACCAATAAGGTAGTTACTATTTTCACGTACGAACCAAACGGTACTACATATGGTAGAAATATTGCTATCAACAACGTCACAATTGATCCTGACAACGCAACCTTTACTTCTTCACCAGAGACTGATGTTATTCAGTTCATCTGGGGCGGCAATGATCCGTGTAAACCAGATTATGGGCAATACACTGGAGGTCACATCGATTGGATGGCTTACCACCCTGATTTTGGAGATATTTGGGCGTATGCATTTATGAACGTATCACAAAATAGAATAATCGTTAGACTTGCTACAGTCAATTGGGATCAGTGGGAGCGCGATGGTAACAGATGTAACTGGCCTGAAGTCGGACAATACATTTATACTGGAATCAATGCACTTCAGAGATGTAGAGTTACTAGATTACACGTTATAGATGATAATGGTCAAGGCGGACCTACTGTGTTTTTTGCACTATCTTATGTTAATTCTTCAAACCAAACTGTTGTTAAAATCTATAGAGGTGGCCCATCATTTGGTTTGTTTGAAATCGCTTCATATATTCCAAACAACAGAGGTCTTTTAGCCCGTAATGGCGGCGGATCGGTAAATAACGAATATGGATGGGGTACTGGTCAACATGCTATTGTTATGGGTACGACTAATGATGGAGCACAAACAACATACACTTGGGATGGTTCTAAGTCGGGTTCATTATCTAGATCTGGAGACCAAGACCAAACATTAGCAATTAAATTAGTATAAGCCATGATTTACCACAATTTGAAAACAATGTTCATTGAGATCACAAAGAACGCTTCTGTCTCAGTTAAAAAAACTCTTTCTGGTCAGGATATTATTGTTCCATCTCATGAAACATACGACATGCTAATGTCTATTTCTAACTTTAATGGTGAAGATATTAGCGATTACTACAAATTCACAATTAGTAGAAATCCATACGACAGATTCTGCTCAGGGTTTGAATACATGCAAGTTGCAATGAGATGGCCTCAAAGTTTCGATGAAACTCTAGATTATCTTATTGCATGTGATGCAAGAGCAAATGGTGAACCAATTTCAGTCCTTGACTCTAACGGTGATCCAATCGCTGAAAAATCAGAAAGAGCATTAGACGGCCAGCTACAATACTGGTGGGATGATGCTCCTATTCTAGTGTGGCCACAGGTCGGTTTCATTAAGAGTGAAGGTTTGAATGGTGCTATTGCTATCACGAATAACTTCAAACTTGAAGAAATTGATCAACAGTGGCCAACTATCGCCGCAGCAATTGCAGCTAAGTCCGGCGTTAGCTTACCAAACGAGTTGCCTGTTACTAACTCTCTTCCTGACAGACCAGATTGGAAAACGTACTTTGAAGGTGAATTAGGTCAAACTAGAATGTCAAAAATTCAACAGCTTTATGCTGATGATTTCGCAACATTCGGTTACAGCACTGAAATCACTTTCTAATCTTTAACTTTTTTAAAAGAAAAGCCCGCTGAAAAGCGGGCTTTTTTACTATTATAAGGTTGGGCGTGTGATATATATGATATAAAAATATCTCACCACTTAAATGGCAAATAGAATTAAAAAAAATGTTGGCATTGATGCAAATGCATCAAACGTTGGAGGATGGTCAATCGCCTCAAAAGAAGGTATGGGTCCTTCATCTTCAACGGGATTCTTCAACGGTTTACAAATTCCTACAGGAGGTTATGCACTTTATTCTAGTAACATTGATGCTAGAATTGCATCAAACGATGATGAATTAATTGAAATCCTAAATAAAATGGGAGCTTCAATCGCAGTTGACGATTTAGCTCGAGGGTTAGAATGGGCTAAAAACAATGATGTTCTAATCATTAATAGTAACTACTCAAATGTGGTCACCGATGGATTGATTATGAACGTTGAATCTAAACACAATGAAGGCTATTATTATCAAGTTCCAACCACTAATCTTCTTTCTTCAGGTGATCCAAATTCTAATATTGCGTGGACTAACAGCGGTGAATGGACGATTAATAACAATGCAACCGATATTGAAAAACCATTTACAAATCATGGTGGACCATCAAACGTATTGACAATTTTGAGAGGTCAGAGTGTGACAACCGGTAGTCAGCATTGGGGTTGTGCAGGTTTTAGCGGCTTGCCTTCAACAACGTACACTATTTCAGTTTGGTTTAGACAGTCAAGAGCTGGTTCAAACCAACCTTACTTTAGAACCAACGTTAATAACAATTCTTTAGGTAATTTTAATTGGAATGGAGACACTAATGCTGCAAACTGGCCCGTTAATCAATGGATCAGAATTTCATGTACTGCAACTCTTCAATCTAACGAAACTGGAGCGTATTTGAGTAACTATATCGGAGGAGAAGCTAGAGATATTGTTTGGTACTATGCACCTATGGTTGAATTAGGAAGTATTATGTCGCCGTTTGTGCACGGTTCTAGATCAGAGAATAACACTTGGATTGATTTAACTGGAAATGGAAACCATGCTTATAAAGGTCAAGGAGAATGGAATGCAGCTAAAAGATATTGGGATTCAAAATTTGATCCAGCATATTATGGTGGTAAAGACAGATTGCAATTTAATGTTTCTCACTCAGCTTCTTTGAATGATGCTATGGCCAAAACATCAGGTGGTTGGGTAATTGAAGAACTTGTTAGAATCGACGATAACACATATCCAGAAGCTGCAGCAGGTGCTGTTATTTCAGGTGGTTATGGATCTGGGTCAATCGGCTTTGATTGGAACCATGGTGTATATAACACCGCAATTAGAATGGGTCTAGCAGATGGCTCACTGTCAAATTACACAATTGACGCTTCATGGCCCCTGCCTTCTAAGTTTCAAACTCTTGGAAAATGGTATCGTAGAAGCTTTTTCTGGAATAGAGATAATAATACAATGGGTGTCTATTACAATGGTGAATTGATTGGAACTACGGACATTTCATTAACAGCTGGTAAAATATTATATGATGGTGGAGGCATTTCATTCGGTGAAATGTACGGATGGTGTCACGATGGAGCTAGAGCAGAAATAAAATTGTACAATAGAATTCTTTCTCAAGAAGAAGTTTCTCAAAACGTGCATGGCGGTCCTATTGTAACAAATGGTTTAACATTCGCAGCTGATGCAGGTAATTTAATATGTTATGAAAGCGGATCTACTTCTATGTACTCATTAGCAGATTCTCTTGAAGGAACTTTGGTAAATGGCACAGGATGGAATAGTTCAAATGGTGGTTTTTGGGAATTTGATAATTCGAATGATAAAATTATTATTCCAAATAACGCAGCATTTAATCATACTTCACAATTAACTATAGAATCATGGGTAAGGTTTGATGGTAACAGCGATGATTTTATATTTGAAAAAGGTGATGTAAATACCCAGTATAGTTTGTTTAGCCATGGTACAGATATAGTATTTAGAACTTACCACGCAGGTGATGGCGGATATGATACATTTGCTCCTAATAAAACCGAAGTTGGCATTGTTAATGGTCAGTGGCACCACATTGTGGGTTCTTGGGATGGTTCAACAAAGCGAATTTACGTTGATGGAGTTGAGAGACGTAGCAAATCTAAAAGTGGAGCTCTTGTTACAACTTCTAAAGGGGCTGCTATTGGAGCATTTGGCGGTGATACATCAGGGTATTATTTTGGTGGAGATATTGCTATAGTAAGAATTTACAATAAAGGTTTATCTACTAGTGAAGTTCTTCAAAACTATAATGCACATGTAACAAGATTCAAATAAAGAAAAATAACTATGGAAAGAGAATTAAAGTATATGATTTTAAACGCTAATGAGGTTGATGCTATTAACTTTATGGACGTAATGGACCAATCGGCTGAATCTTTAGTTAGATCTAAAGACGGTTCTAAAATTTATGTAAAGTGGGAAAGAGATGATGTTCCATCTAGCATTGCAGCTCTAACAACAAAAGAAGGACCTTATGCTGCTAGCGAAATGCAGGCTATTTTGCAGGGTTCCGATTGGAAATAAACACACATAGATAATGTCAATTATAACATCAACATATAATGGTTATCCAGTAGAGTTTGACGGACAGTGGATGAAAGTATTTAGTCACTATTCAGGTGGCGGTGAATTCTTTAGCACGGCTAATGACTGGGATGAAGCCAAATGGTCTAATCCTGGTAATCCAAGTGCGAATAAGTATTCAATCATGGCTTACATTAAGAACTTTAGATTTGACGGTAAATACACTTTCAAACTTGTATATCCTCAATACCCTGATAGAAACAATATCTGGTCTCAAGCTCAAAACCCACTAGACATCATGGAGGTGGTCGATAATGTGGTTAAAATTGAAACCGGATGGAACAATAACTATTGGAACGGTCTTACTAGATCTAGCCAGACTGGAACCACATTTTTAGATGGCTCAAATCCACACGGTAACTGGTACTTTGCAGTTGCTTCAGCTTCTTCATGGAGTGGAGCTACCAATTTCCCAGGTCCTGGTGTTCCTGTTAACAGAGCTGAGCTTTGGATCAAAGCAACAGGTGATGATATGAAGGCAGTCTATCATAAAGGAGATGCAGCTGTACCATCTAATGTTGAAGCTAAGGCTCAACTTGGCGAATGGTCAGGTTACGGTTCTGAGCCGGTTGCAAGAACTTCAATGGTTGGTCTTCCAACTGGTGCTGGTAGAGACCTTCAAGTTTGGGCGAACGATGGTGTAACTCCAAGATTCTATTCTGCAGCTTCAAACGCAGGTCAACTTAAGCACATTGCATCTCAGTTAGCTGGTACAACATTTGAAACACCGGGTGATGCTATCTCTTGGTTGAATGCAAATGCTGGAACGTACCACTTACATAATGAAGACTTGTATCCTACAGTGGATGGACTATGGGCTTCTTATGATTTTGCTAATCCAAATTCATTTAATAATAGTGGAACTCTCTATGATCTTTCAGGTCAAGGTCGCCATGCTTCAGGTGGTTCACACGATGTTGAAGACGTTCAAGGAGTAAAAGCTTATTATTTTAGAAGCTTTGAAAAGTTTGTTACGCCAGAGATTGGAAACCTTGGAACAGGAAGTTGTACGCTTGAATCTATGATTTATGCTGATGCAAATGAATTGTCATCGGGCGATAGAGGATGTATTATGAGAGCGCATATTTACATGTCATGGAACAAATCAAATCAAAGGCTAAGCTCGTATTGGTATTCAACTGATAACCAAGGTTACCACGAACCTTCACAGGTAATGAGTAGAAATCAGTGGTATCATTTAACAACTGTTTGGGATTACTCAACAGGGTATTTAAAACAATACATTGATGGTACTCTAGTTAATACGGTTGCAACGAGAGTTTCAAGTAACAATGGTTATATTGGAGGACTTGATATTGGCCAAGAAGGAGATGGCAGACAGTTCTCTGGTGCTATTTCATTCATTAACGTTTATAAGAAAGCTCTTACTGGCGCTGAAGTTGCTAGAAACTACGAATACTACTCAAAAAGAATTAGATAATCATGAGAATAGAACAAGGAATTGATTTGAACGGAAATCCAATGTTTTTCGTTCTTAATGAGGCTGATCTACTTGCTTCATTCTCTTCACAGGAAGAAGCTCGAGATTATATCGCAAACAACTAATTAAAAGCCCGCAAAGCGGGCTTTTTAGTTTATAGACGATTGAAACTGTAAACAAATCGATTAGAGTTAGATATAATTGTAAATCGATTTAACATGAAGATCCTCGTTTACGTAGGTTATCAAAACACTAACATAACTCCTCAGCGAATTGAAAGCTGCGATGGGGTTGGCGGTACTGAGATTGCAGCTCTAAAATTGGCTGAGGGCCTTGCGAAGAGGGGTCACGCGGTTTGTTTTGGTGGACAAGTAGAAAGTACATTCCACAATGGAGTTACGTGGCTTAACATTGATCAGTGCCATCAACAACATTTTGATCTGTTGATCGCTGCATCATACCTCCACTATTTAAAAGAGTTTAACAATTTCGATAAGTCACTATTCTGGTTCCATAACACAGATTGGTTTCCTTGGTGGAGAGGCGAGGCTGTGATTGATTCCTCATGGTTAGAAGATCCTCGAATCAATGGATTCATTGCCCTAACTGAGTGGCACAAGCAGCAATTGATCAGAGATTACAGCCTGCAGAAACCAATCCACGTAATTGGTAACGGTATTGATCGAAATGATTTTCCATCTTGGAAAGTTGAAAAGATTCCAAATTCATTCATCTATTCTTCTGCCCGTGAAAGAGGATTGTATGATCTTCTAAAGATGTGGCCTAGAATACATCAGAATCTCATTGGAGCAACCCTAAGAGTGTTCGGGCCCGGGTACGATATAGATAATAGCCCATTGCCACAATTAGACGGTGTCACCTATATGGGCACTGTTGATCAAATGACTCTTCACAACTGGCAGATGAAATCAGAGTACTGGTTACACCCCACGCATTATGAAGAAACTTACGGCATCACTGCATTGGAAGCGCAATATTGCGGAGCCATACCTATTACAACCAATCTTGCCGCTCTGTCAGAAGTGGTGGGCAATCGAGGTTTTTTACTCGAAAGTGGTGAAACAGACACTGACATTCTAAATATAATCAAAGTACTTCACGGATCTCCAGAGGTTAAAGCTAAACTCAGACGTAGAGCTCACGAATGGGCAAAGCAGCAAACCTGGAACTTTCGAGTCGAACAATGGTTACACATCATAAACACAATATGAACTACGCAGAAATCTTAGACACTTCAAATTGGCAAGCATGGGTTGACAAATACATCAATCCGGCAATTGCTAGAGGCGAATATCAGCTGATGATTGATGAATTGGGACCTAGTGTAGCTGAGTTCCCATTGTTTACTCAACGGTTCTGTGAGGAACTAATCATCCTAGCTGAAACTCAAGGCGAATGGACTCTTGGCCGCCACGAATTCTATCCAACTAATGATATGTTGATGGATGCCGTTGGTATGAAAGAGATCTACACTCGAGTTATCAGAGAATTTGTTGCCCCACTTGCAACGTATTATTGGACTCTTGAAGGCCAGGGATGGGACACAGTTGAAGACGAAACATTCATAATTCGCTATCGTGCAGATAAACAGGGTCATCTCTCACTACATCACGATCATTCATCCTATACGATAGCAGTAAAATTGAACGATGAGTTTGAAGGCGGTGGAACCTATTTCCCAGCTTACAAGTTGAACGCTAATCCAAAACGAGTAGGTAACGCAATTCTACACCCAGGTATGATTAGTCACCGCCACGGAGGTCGACCAGTTTATAGTGGTACCCGTTACATTACGGTATCATTTATTCGCAACACGAAAATCTTTAAGTAAATGAAGCAGGACCTTAACTTGCAATCCGCTTTTGGAGATGATGGCAATCTAATTAGCCCACATCTACCCGAAGGAATCAAGAATTACTTGATTGACATCGACGGTACTATTACCGATGACGTGCCAAACGAAGAACCAGAGAGAATGAAATACGTGCTTCCTTACCCAGAATCACGCGATATTCTGAATCAATGGTTTGACGAAGGTCACATCATTACGTTCTTCACATCTCGTACCGAGGAGCACCGTCAAATCACTGAAGAGTGGTTAAACAAACACGGCTTTAAATACCACGGTATGTTGATGAACAAACCTCGAGGTGGCAATTATCACTGGATTGACAATCATATCGTTAAAGCAACTCGCTATAATGGTGTATGGTCAAACCTGGTCAAGCGCGAAAAGACTGTAGAGGTGTTCGAAGACAGGTGATTGATATATACTCTATGGAGTTAATCAAGAAGTATTCACAATTCGTTAACGAAAAGCAAGTTCAAGGCCAGCTGCAACAGCTGGCTTTGACCGTTGCTGTGGATATGCCTGATAACAAGTATATCTATGATCCAGCTTTCAGTACTGGTCGAATGTGGAAGTTGATTACAAAAGAAGAAAAACACATCGGTGAAACTACTCAACCCGTTCTAAACTACTCGAACTGGAACACCGATCGTTTAATCGACCAAGGATACGATTCATCACTCGTTTACAACTCAGTTATCGCTAAAGAAAAGGTTTCATCAAAGAAAGATTGGCACGTTTTGCACGAAGGTTCGGCTTACCTTCCAAAATCAGTGTACGCGCCTTCAGACATTAAGAACCTTTCATTTCCAGTTGTCGCAAAACCAGATAACAGATACGCCGGTCAAGGCATTGTGGTTTTTGATAGAGCTGAAGATACTAAAGGCGTACAGATGGAACAGTTCGCAGTCTTTTCAGAAAAGATTGACATTAAAGAAGAATTTAGAGTGTTCTGCTGGAGAGGCGAACCTCTAATGACTGTTTATCGAGTTCCAGCCAACGACGAAACTGAGAACCTTTCAAAAGATCCAAAAGACAAGCTTAAATTTAATTATGAGCTTGCAGATAATATACCGCAAGACGCATTTGAACCTATCAAAGAGTTCAATGCAAAACATTCTGACTTAGATTTCTATTCCGTTGATTTCGCAAGAGCAAACAATGGCGATCTATATGTAATTGAAATGTCATCTGAACCTGGACCAATCTTTGGAATTCTAGGTGAAGTGTACAAAAGAATGTACGTAGATCACCATGGTCAAGAATTACAACTTGCGATTTATGAACAAATTAACAAATGGATTCAACAGGACATTGATGCAACAATCGCATCAGAACCTGGAAGGTTTAAACGAAGATGATTATGGGCTATCCTGACATGAAATGTATGTACATTACGATTTGGGTTCATCACATGCAGATTGATGAACTGTTTGATTTTATGACTAGTAGAATCGATATGCCACCTCCGTTTTGGTACAATCACGAAGAGTGTCCTTACACGGTCACCGGCGGTTACACTGCAATCAATTTAACGTATGAAGCTTTTAGTCGATTAAGATCGATTAGAGATTGGGAGGATCCATTTGCCCAAGAGAGAAATCATTTCGCTTCTTTTAGAGAAGAGTTAGAAGAAACTGAATGGGACGTTACATTGAGCGATGGTCTAGATCATCTCGGCGATGATTGGGAAGATTTCGTTGACGAACAATAAACTTTTTATTTTTTTATCATATAATTTTACCGGGTCGTGGGTTTTTGTTATATTAGCCCTATAACCCAGCAAAAGAATATGGCAAAGAAAGCAAAAGCTAAACCAAAGGCAACGGTCACCAAACCAAAAATTGGCAACTGGTACACCTTCACGTTCGCAGGTGGACCTCTTCTAGGTATTTTAGATCAGAAGAACGACAAACTCACAAACCTTTATGGAGTTGCTTGGTTCTGGATGCGAGTTCCATCTAATAGGTCTTACAGTTCAGGAAGTCATACAGCACGTGACGTCAGATACCCCGTTTCAATCTATAACATAATAGCAGAACATAATGTACAGTAAAGATCAGATTAAAAATATGCTGTTTCTAGACATTGAGACAACATCAGCGTGCGATACTATTGAAGAATACAACGCTCAGTTTCCAGGTGTCCAGGGTCACTGGGAAAAGAAACTGGGCTATATCAGGAAGGATAAAGCAGAGTATGTTGACATGGAAGCCGGTGAGGTCTATCAATTAGATTCGGCCCTGTACCCGGAGTTTGGTAAAGTCATCGTGGTATCGATTGGTCAGGTTGTTTTCGATGACTTCGATAAGCCTCAATTCAAGGTTAAATCGTTCTATGGCGACAATGAGAAAGACGTTCTAGAGCAACTTATGGCTGCTCTATCGGCCTTATTCAGACGTGCTCCAGGGTTGAAGCTAGTTGGACATAATGTTAAAGGATTTGACGCTCCATTCTTGATTCGTCGATCTCTAATCAACAAGGTTACGGTTCCTCCTCAACTTCACCTTCAAAACGTTAAACCCTGGGAGAACTGTCTTCTCGATACGGCAGAGATTTGGAAGTTTGGTTCTTGGAACGGTGCTTCACTGGCTCTGATCTGTGATTTACTGGGTATCCCTTCACCTAAGGAGAACATGTATGGCGGTGAAGTTGCTCGAGCTTATTGGCAAGGTCGACTAGAAGAGATCAAGGACTACTGTGAAGGTGACGTTCGAGCCACTGCAAATGTCATTTTATCAATGGGTCAGTACGAATTAGTGTAATAGAAATGAGAATTACAGAAATTACTCCAAATGAAGAGATCATGTAAGTTTTTTTAGTCCGGGTTGAAAAAAGTTCAACCCGGATTTTTTTATCTCGGGTTTTTGTTGTATATTAGCCTTATAATTAAAAGAAGATCTATGAAGATGTTTAAAAAAGACGGTAAGACCGCGGTTTTAGTAAGCCCACCATTCGGCGCTGGATTTAGCACTTGGAATTCTCCAGAAATGGCAATTGACTTTGATTTGATTGACGCATTCCTCGCAGGTGATATTTCTCGATTTGAATACATTCTCACTGAAAAATACGATAATGAAGGTAGCTTATACTTTACAGGCTTTGAAAAACTTCATGTTGTGTGGGTTGAAGAAGGACAAAAGTTTCGAATTAACGAATACGATGGTTCCGAAAATGTAGAAGTGTTTAACGAAGCCGATTGGTTTGTAGCATGATCGAGATTGTAGGTTATATTGCAACGTTCTTGGTGATGATGTCTTTTGTAATGAAGGATGTCACTCGCCTTCGAATCATTAATGCAATTGGATGCACAGCGTGGATAGCGTATGGTGTAATGTTGGAATCCAATCCGGTTATCATCACTAACATTGGCATCCTAGCCATTAATGGCGGACATCTTTTAAGAACTTTTTTGAAAAACAGGGTATAATAAATTTAAACACAATAAAATGGGAAAAGGAACAATTGGCCAAAGCCACACCGATCGAGCAGCTGACAAGATGGACAAGTTCATGAGCAAGAACAAAACCAAAGCACCAAAGTTGCGCACCTTACTTGAACAATTCCAGGACATGTATCCTAATACATGGCGTCAAGAACTTGAAAAGACTCGTAATGAGCCAAAACCATGGGATCCTGACTTTAAAAAGAAAGGTCCATGGACATCTGAAAAATAAGTTGAAACTTTTTCATGGAAGAGTTTCGTTCTCACCTAGGAAAATTCAATATATAAGATATGTTTGAAGATCAAGACGATTTCGATTTTAACGACAGTGGTTCACAGAATATTGACCACATCATTCAAAACTGGCAGCGCATGATGATGCGTCGCCTGGTTGAAGAGAACTTTGAAAAGTTGTCAAACCAGGGTATTGATGGTGAGCAGGTAAAGATGTGGGACAAGATTCAGATTGAAACCCTGATTGAAACTTTTAACTACATGATTTCCGAGTTCGAAGAAGAGGAAGAGTACGAAAAGTGTGCTGTTCTAACTCAAGCTCGTCAAGCACTAATTGATCGACGAGCCTTTCAACCTCAGAATATATAAGGTATGAAACACCAAGACCCTCGTTTAGAAAGAATCCGCCTTTATCAGGGCTCAATCAAAGATCTTACTGATTTCATTAAATCAAAGGAAGCTGAAACAAAGGCCGCACAGGGATCTATAAATCCAAATAGCAACCTAAAAGATCAGCAATGAATGATGAAATGTTAATGATTCTAGAGCGAATTGCTTCAGCGCTAGAACGTCAAAATCAGTTGATGGAAAATCAAGAGTTGCGCCAGCGTAAGTTGGACCGTGCAACTTATGAGAACCTGAAAGTTGACGCCAAGAAAGTCATCAAGTCAAGTCCTATTATTAATAAAGAAGGATGACCCTATATGACGTTTTAGGGGTCACTCAGCATGCTGATAAGGAAACAATCAAAAAAGCGTATCGGGACCTTGCTAAAAAGTATCATCCTGATGCGAATCAAGGGGATACTACAGCTGAGGAAAAGTTTAAAGAAATTTCAACAGCTTATTCAACTCTCAGCGATGATACCGAACGCATCAAATACGATGCCAGTCTGGTTAATCCATTCATGGGCCAAAATGGATTTGGCGCAGATGGTAATTTCTCTGACTTATTCAATCAATTCTTTGGAGGTGATCCTCGCCAACGTCGAGGACAGGACATTCGAGTTACAATGACTCTACCGTTTGAAGATGCGTTCAAAGGAGGAATGAGAACCATTAACATTAATGGTCAAAACATTGACGTTCGATTGATTCCAGGTATTAAGACTGGCATGAAGTTCAAACTTCCTGGCAAAGGCCAAATCAATCCATATAACCCAACGGCTGGTCCTGGAGACCTGATTGTTGAGTTTGAAGTCCTAATGAATTCGCGCTTCATCCTACGAGGTGATGATATTTACATCGGTTATGACATACCATGGTGGGACCTTGTAGTTGGTACAAAAATTCAAGTTGACACCATGGATGGAAGATCTATTAAGGTTTCCGTTCCAGTCAATAGTTTTCACGGTAAGACTTTAAGAATTAAAGATCATGGGTGGCCAATATATAATACAAATCAACGCGGTTCCATGATGATTCAATTAAATGCTTCTTACCCGAATCTGAATCAACAACAAATCGAAGAGGTTCAAAAAATGAAGGATAAAATCAATGAATTGGAAGGACGGTGATAGTGCGGGTTTCTTTTCGTATTTGATGGACCTATCGACGGTCTCAAAAGATGCGATGTACCAAGCCCTATATAATACCCTGATTGAAAATCACGAGAAAATCCTAAATCAAAATAACGTTCCACGTCAAGAAGTTGAAAACGCTTTAGACAACTTAATCCAGTGGTTCGAACAAAAAGAAAGATACGAACAGTGTCAAAAAATAAAACAGATTAAAGAATGCTTAAGATAGACGTTAAAAACGGTAACATCGAACAAGCTCTTAAGAAATACAAGTCAAAGGTCATTAAGACCCGTCAGTTGAAAAGTCTTCGTGAAAAACAAGACTACATCAAGCCAACGACTGAAAGACGTATTAAGAAGCTTAAGATAAAGAAAACCCAACAGTGGTTAAAGAATAACGGACAATTGTAATATCTTATTTAAAGTTTGAATTTGGCAACCGTATCACTTGATACAAAATATATACCATAACACACAAATTCAAACAAAGAGGAGAACACAATGTCATTCGAGATTTCAAACGAGGAGAAAGACTCTCTGATGAGAGCAGCATATTATACCTTGACTCGTAATTTCACCAAGACAGTCAACAGGTTTGTTGTATTTAAGGACGGAGAGAATGTCGTTGAAATCCCTCATGGCATTGGTCAAAGATCTAAGTTTATCGATGTATTGGTGAATTATTTTGAAGATCTTGAAGAATATGAGAAATGTGACAAGCTTGTAAAACTGAAGGAACTGGTCATAATGGCCGGTGACTAAACAAAGTACATAAAATGGCAGAACGAAACGGTCAATCCAGCCGCAGAGTTTTTGACGGAACAAGCCTTAAGGGAGTTCAACTTCGTCAAACTCAGCAACAATACTTACATACCATTAACGATAATCAAATTACATTCTGTTACGGTCCAGCCGGAACATCAAAAACTTACACGGCATGTTATGCCGCTCTAAAAATGTTGGAAGCAAAGGAGATTGAAAGGGTCATTCTTTGTAAGCCAATTCAGGAAGCCGGCGAAAAGCTTGGTTTTCTTCCAGGTGAGGTAGACGAAAAGATCGCTCCTTACATTCAATCTTATAAGTCAAACATTGAAAAGATCATTGGGCCTGAAAAGACCAAGATCATGTTTGAAAAGAAAATCTTTGACTTTGAACCCTTAGCGTACATGAGAGGTAACACCTACGATAATGCGCTGATGATTCTAGATGAGGCCCAAAACGCCGATTACAAACAGTTGATGCTATTTGTTACTCGTATGGGTAAAGATTCTAAAGTTGTGGTTGCAGGCGATGTTTCTCAACATGACATTATTAAGTCAAAGGTTTCTCTACCTTCATTCATGGATATGCTAAGAGGAATCAAAGGTGTTGGTTTTCATGTGTTCGGCGAAAAAGATATTGTTCGCGCTAAAATTCTACAAGAGATCGTTAACAAGTACGACAAGTGGAAAGTCGACAATAACAAGTAAACTTTTTACATATACGTTGTATAAGATCTAAATTATCTTATATGACTACCGGTAAGCACATTCTTTTAAAGTCCACCTACCATGAATCTGGTGTAGAGGTTGGAGTTGATGAAGCTGGTCGTGGGGCTCTTGCTGGTCCAGTGACAGTTGCAGCGTGTATCATGCCTCCAGGCTTTCAACATGAATTGATTCGAGATTCAAAATTGCTTAATGAAGGTCAACGTGCCGAGGCACGTAAGATGGTCCTTGACAATGTCCTGGCGTATCATATCGAGCACATTTCAATCGAAGATATTGAGAACTATAACATCTTGAATGCTACCCTAAAAGGCATGGAAATCTGCCTGACAGAGGTTCACAAGAAGATTATGTTTGACTTTATCACCATTGACGGTGATCAGTTTCATGGTTTTCATGGAGTTCCTTTCGTTTGTGTAGTTGGCGGAGACAACAAATACGTTAACATTGCAGCTGCATCAATCTTGGCTAAAACTGAGCGAGACAACCTGATGCGTGAGCTGTCAAAGGAAGAGCCCGAATACGGTTGGGCTTCAAACAAGGGTTACGGTTCTGCTCAGCATCGTAATGCCATTGTATCTGAAGGTGCTAGCAAGCACCACCGTATGTCATTCATCAGTCACATGTTGACTACAACCTCTTCATTGTTTTGAAGCTGTTCTGGGGTTTCTTGTTGTTCATGTTAGGCCAATCGTTGATTTGGATTCAAACTAATGGTCAATTCATTTGGCCCTGGTTTAAGAAGCATCCAATTGCGGTTTCAATTATCACAGGTTCAGTCATTTCTTACATTGTCATTTACGCCACTCGAATGGTAGTTGAACACTTTGATGGAGTGTTGTGGCCTGGTCGATTCATTGGTTTTTCCAGCGGCATGATTGTGTTTGCACTAATGACATGGGCATTTATGGGAGAAGGTGTTAATGTTAAGACTGGCATTTCATTGGTGCTAGCATTAGCGCTAATATTCGTTCAAATCTTTGTTAAGGCGTGATAGATTTCCCTCAGAACTTCTTTTATGCTGGAGCACTTGCAACTGTAAGTAGATGGTTACGTCATCGCTCTAAAAAGAAGCATCCTGAAAAAGAACGAGTAGAGGTTCACCTACCCGAATGGTCTAAATTCCTGATCTATTGGGTTATTATGTACGTGTGGTGCGAATTTGTTGATGCTCTATTTTGGGTGCTGTTCCACGTAAAATGAAACAATTAAACCACAACAAATATAATCACCATGCCAGAGTTAGCAGAGCTTAAAATCACCGCCGATTACATCAATGAGATGTGCGAAGGTCTTACCTTTCAGAGGATTGAAAAGAATCCTCAACACAAGGGTGAGAAGGTTGAAGTTCCATTTCATAAGTTTACCGTATCTGCCAAGAGCAGGGGTAAAGAATTAATGCTAACTCTGTCAGATGGCCTTTCAAGGGGTAATTCAACCACATTGCTAATGACAATGGGAATGAGCGGATACTTTAAGCTGGTTCCTCTGAACGAGATCCCAAAACATGCACATCTAATCTTTTATGCACATGGTTCAGTTGCCTTGTGTTTTGTGGATGTTCGTCGATTTGGTAAGTGGAAGAAAACACTCAACTGGTCAGATAATCGAGGCCCAGATCCAACCGCAGATTACGAATCATTTTTTAAGAACATTGACCGTCACATCCTATCAAAGGAGTTTAAGAAGCCCATTCACGAGGTGATGATGAATCAAAAGTACTTTAATGGCATTGGTAACTATCTTCGAGCAGAGATCCTGTATCGAGCTGATGTGAATCCATTCCTTTCAACTAAGGATGCAATTGAACAGGGGCCCGAAATTCTGGAATTGTGTCGAAGAATACCCTTAGAAGCCTATAAACTCGGAGGAGGTTCAATCAAAGACTGGGAGAACCCTTACAACATTCAACCCCAAAACTGGGACGAGTTTATGCTATGTTATGGAAATCCAGCAATGGATAACATCATAGACAGGAACGGTCGTAGATTCTGGTTTAATCCAAAATGGTCAAAACAACATGAGCACATATCATAAATGGCGCACAGTCTTTGTGCAAATCCCAAAGAACGCCTCAACTTCAATTCATTCGGTTTTAAGCAATCCAACGGATTGCGATAACCATGAACATGAAATGTACATTGAAACTCTATCTAAGAACGATCCTGAGCTGATTGAAAGTTACTTTTCTTTTGCATGTGTTCGAAACCCATACGATCGATTTGTATCTAACTTTGAGTATTATCGAGATCCAGATAATGATTATAGATGGTCTGTTGAATTTGAAGATGTGGTTAAGATGTTTTATGAAAGAGGCAGATTCTTTTATACCACTGAAAATAGACACTGGTGGCCTCAAGCCCGTTTCATTGCCATCAAAAAGAACATATTAGTTGATAAAATTATTAGGTTTGAAACCCTAGATAAAGAATGGCCAGAAATAGTTGATGAAATTAAAAACAACATTCCTGAAGGATTTTCAACACCTGCTAGATCAATGTGCAAATCTAACATAACACTACATCGAGAAGGAAGACACTGGGAAGAGTATTACACACCAGAAACCAAGAAAATGGTTTACGAATTATACAAAAGAGATTTTGAAACGTTTAATTACGAAAAATGATAGAAGGAGATAAGAAATACGACATTGTAGTTGTAAGTGGTGGATTTGACCCAGTTCATAAGGGTCACGTCCGAATGTTTAACACTGCCAAAGAGATTGGTCATAAAGTAATTGCGGGAGCTAATTCAGACGGTTGGTTGGTTCGCAAGAAGGGTAAAGCTTTCATGAATTTTGCAGAACGAGCAGAGATCTTACGATCTTTTCGTTCGATCGATGAAGTGATGGCGTTTAACGACGATGATGATTCAGCAATCAATCTATTAGTTCGAGTTCAAACGATGTATCCTGAGTGTACGATTGCATTTGCAAACGGAGGTGATAGAGTTAAAAATAACACTCCAGAATCAGGATTCTGCTCGGCTTATAAGATCGATATGTTGTGGAACATTGGAGGTGAAAAGATTCAATCTTCATCTGACTTAATTAATGCAGCTAAAGATTAAACAAAACACCCATCAATGGGTATAATTTAAGATGAAAGTATTAGTAACAGGTGGTTCAGGTTTTGTGGGTTCAAACCTAATCAAGGCACTTTTAAAGAAGTATAAAGACATTCAGATTCAATCTGTAGACAACTATATGAGTGGATCTAAATCAAATGAAGTTAACGATTCTCGTGTAACATACTTTGATATTTCAACATATAGATTACTGAACGATAGAGAACGGCAGTATTGGTTAGATCAAAAGTTTGATGTGGTGTTTCACTTTGGTGAGTTTGCACGTATTGATGTATCTTTTGACCAACCTGAACAGGTGTGGGAATCTAACCTTGATGGAACCACTCAAATCCTTGAACTGTGTCGTCACTGGGGAGCTAAGTTGATCTATTCAGCTTCAAGCTCAAAGTTTGGTCGTAACGGTTCACTTGAAAACCTTTCACCTTACGCTTGGTCAAAGGCTAAGATGGTCGAACTAATCAAGAACTACGCCGAATGGTACGGTCTTCGATACGAGATCTGTTACTTCTTTAACGTATACGGCAAGGGTCAAATCGAGAAAGGTCCTTACGCTACCGTCGTTGGAATCTTTGAACGACTTCGCCGTGAAGGTAAAGAACTAACTGTAACTGAACCCGGAACTCAAACTCGAGATTTCACCCACATTGATGACATCGTATCAGGTTTGATCGCAGCTTATGAAAACGGTAATCAAGGAGAATGGTTCCTTCGCAGAGGTCAACCTTACACGATTGTTGAACTTGCACAGATGTTTGAATCTGACTGGAAGTTTATTCCTGAAAAAAGAGGTGAACGTAAGGAAGCGATTGAGATTCCGAACAATACAACCGAAACTTTAGGTTGGCAAGCAACACAAGATCTGAAACAATATATCCAAACTGAGGTATTAAATAAATGAAACTCGTTTTAGTAGGTAAAGCAGCTGCAGGTAAAGACCACCTTAGAAAGCGTTTGATTGAACGTGGATTTAAGTTTGGTGTTTCTTGTACCACTCGTCCTCCTCGAGTAGGAGAACAAAATGGTAAAGACTATTTCTTTTTGACTGAAGATCAGTTCTTAGGGCTGATTAACACAGGTGACATGATCGAGTACCAACAATTTAACGGTTGGTTTTACGGTTTAACTCGTGAAGAATTTGAGAATAGCGAGGTTATCATCCTAAACCGTGAAGCGGTCGATATGCTACCTGAAGAAATCAGACTTAAGTGTATGGTTATGTTTCTTGATATTGATAGGGACACCCGTCTTGAAAGAATGAAAGAACGAAACGATACAGTTGATAGCTTAGAGCGTAGAATTAATGCCGATGAGCAACAATATGTTGGTTTCGAAAATTTTGATGTCCGTGTAACAAATCCGGACTTTTGATATATAAAATCTAAATCACTTAACATGCAAGACTTAAAATCACAAATCCAAGAACTAGAGAAGAAGACAACTGATCTTCAGGTAGAAATTGCAAACCACGAGTTTGAACTAAATTTTGAAGATTATTCACACGTATCCAAAATTCTTCAACACATCGATAAAGATTACCAGTGGGAATCTAAAAACGCAGCTTTAGCAGTTTACGTATATGATAAACTGAAGGAGCAATACAAAGCATCAAAGGCAACTCAAACATCTGACGAAGATGCTTTTTCAATCATGATGAGATCAACTGAGTTGACAGGCCTTTACAATATCCTTCTAAACATTTCAGGAACGGGTGTTGAAAAAGCACGTTCTTTCACCCGTCTATTGACCAACGTCGGCCAGCAGGTCACATCGGCACTAGATCAATTGGCTGAAAGAAACGCAGAAGTTAGAGAACTTCACGCACAATTACAGGAACTTGAGCAACAATTGCAAGAGTCCGAATTTAATCTTTCAACCAATGAAGATAGCGAGCAAATCGAAGAAGAGGTTACAAATTCTTGATGCGCTGTGTGAGGGAATCACACATGACGAGATATTTGGAACTATCGACTACAAGAAACAGAACGAAGATAAGATCAAACAGTTCATGTATCCTCACATAGTTGAGGCCATGACTCAATACTTGATCGATAGCGAGGCCATTGGCCGCAATGAGGCCAAGGACAAGGTTAAGAAAGCTTTGAAATGGGAGGGTAACGTTAATACTACCGTTCACAACATCGTTTTCATGGGCACTCAAAACCGCCCAGACATGGTCTTTGAATTTGGCGATCTTCGCATCGCGATTGAAGTTAAGAGAGGAGCTTCAGGCTCGGATCTTAGATCTGGCATCGGTCAGTCAATGATCTATGCAACTCATTATGACTTCGTGATCTGTTTGTTTATTGATACATCAGAAGACAAAAGAGTTCATAACGCAAGATCTGGTTCGAATGAATACCATTTCATGGATACTTTGTGGAAGAATTATAACATCAAATTCATCACCATTTAATGGCAACATATCTGATTGGTAACTGCCAGTTTGGCAGGGCCACCATTATTAAGCAAAACAAGCGTCCTTTCGATAACGTTCAAGAAATGAACGAAGAAATGATTCAGCGCTGGAACTCAGTAGTTACTGATGAAGATGATGTCATTCATCTAGGTAACTTTGCATGGGATCCAAGTACCACTGAAGAAGTGTTAATGCAATTGAACGGTCGTAGAATCCTAATGGTTCCAGCTGAGTTTGATAGTGCAATCCTTGACATGCAGGGTAAGCAGGCTCTACCGACTAACGCTCAGATCATTAACCGTATCTTCGAGCAACCTCAGCTGAATGCTACATTTGCCTATTGGCCACTGATGGAATGGCCCCAGAAGTCAAAGGGACACTTCCTATACTATGGTTTCTATAGCCCTAAGTACAAACCTGACCATAAGAAGAAGATGATTAACATGGCTTGTGAGTTTTGGAATTACACACCAATGAAGATTGGTAACCTGATCAAGCTGTTTGAAGATAAAGACATTGAGTAAATTGTTAATAACTTTTTGCGCAATTGTTTCTCCGGGTCACCGGAATTTGTTATATTTACCTAGTAATTAGTTATTTAGATAGATGGAAGATCTTACCAAACTTGTCGGAGCCTCAGTAGTAGTGATTGTTTTAGTCGCTCTAGCTGCGGTCTTATTTGCATTGCCAGTAATGTTCCTTTGGAATTACTGTCTCGTTCCCGCAGTTGATGCGGTTAACCCGGTTTCTTTTTGGCAGGCCATGGGCATTAGTGTCCTTTTCAGCCTGTTGTTCAAGAACCACGGGGTCGTCTCTAAGAACCAAAAGTAAAAAAGTTTGAACTTTTTTCACTGAACTGTTTCACGGTTCAGATTTTTTTGTTATATTTACCCAGTAACCACCAAAAAACAAAGAATATGGCAACTTATCGCGAACTCACAGAAAATTACATTGCAACTCGTTCACACGAAGATTACACCGCTCTCTACCGTAAGGTAAAGCCAGGCCTTCAAAACTACGTCAAGAATATCATCAAAGATAGTGATATCGCTGAAGACATCGCAGTCAACACTTTAATTAAGATGTGGACTAAGATCGATCAGTATGATCCACAGTATCAGATCACCACTTGGTTATATCGCATTGCTTACAACGAATCTTTGTACTACATTCGCGAACGTAATCGTAAGACTTCAATCGATCGTCTTCGTGACGAATACGGAGTAGAAGTTACAAGCATGAATAATGTACGTGCTCTTGAAGAATTAATCGATGATGCAGCTTACAAATCTGAAATGGATTGGTACGAAGAAGAAAGTGAATTGAACGATACGTATGAAAATGCATTGAAAGCAATTCGCGAGCTCAAGCCTTTATACAAAGACATCTTAGTTGATCGTTTGATCGGTAACATGAAGTATGAAGACATTGCCAAGAAGCACGACCTTCCTCTTCAAACCATTAAGAATCGTATTCGTCGTGGCCGTACACTAATTGTTGAAGCAATCGGAGTAGAAGTAAACTTTTAATCATGAAACTAGAAGATCTTTTCACAACCGAATGGACTCCTCGAGTTAAAGAATACGCTGACAAGATGGTGCAGGGAGTTCGTCACATTGATGAACATGTTCACCATGATGACGTATTGTTCAAAACACAAACCCATGAAGATATTTTTCATGATTTGGTTTGTGAAGCCGCGACCGATAATCTAGTCAATTACGGAGACCTACAATTAGATGCTGAAGCATTCGATGACATTACAATTAAGATTGACATCTATGAATCGTTACTTCGTCTTCGTCAAGACGGTGTGATAGATTGGATTGATGACGAGAACGGTGAAGAAATCATTTTCAAGAAGAATGAAGATTGATAACATTTACCTGATTACCTTAGATCATAGTCAACAGAGTTATGACTCGTTAATTGATCGTTTAAACAGGCTAGGGGTTCCCACAGGAACACCTTATAAAATTATTGAAGGAGTTAATGGTCGCCAGTTATTTAAGACAGAGGAGGGTCGAAATGAATATGGAATCAAGTTCTATGATAATTGGGCTCAAGGCACTAACAACGAATGGTGGAATCGGCCAGTAACAACTGGTGAAGCCGGTGGAATCTGCTCCCACATTAAAATCTGGGAAGATGCATACCGAAATGGTTATGAAAACATCTTAATCATAGAAGATGACTTCAATCCAATCGAAACGATAGATTGGAGCGTCTTTACTGAATTACAGAACTATGATTGGGATCTCATCTTCTTATCGAGATTGTTGGTTAATCATCCAATGGTCAAAGATTTCAACGTAGGTTTAACTAACTTTATTCGTCCAGGTTACTCATATCAAACACATTGTTATGTATTGAATAAATCTGGAATCAGCAAGCTGGTTGAAACCAATCTACAGACGTTAAAGCAAAATATCATCGTATCAGACGAATTTTTGCCAGCAACGTATACTTGGCACCCACGACAAGATCTTCGCTCAATGTACAATCAAAACATGAGCGCGTTAGCATTAAAGTGGAATCCCGTAAGTCAGCTCCGGTTTGAAGCAGCTGGCAATTCTCAAACTCAGCCAGTAGAAGGCGTAGACTTTTAAAGACATGAACTCGTTAGCACAACTCGTAGACATTATCGCAGAACACCCATTCGCATCACTATTCTTGGTTATGTGTGTTGCATGGGTAGTTAATACAACCATCGCCACAATTAAACCATGTGACTGTGGTGAAACAAAGAAAGATTCAGATATATAAGTCTCAAACAAAGCTAAAACAATGCGTACACTAATTCAACATAACAATAAATTCTGCATCTGGTATCCAGGTGAGAATGAGGCCTATGTGAAAATGTAAGTACTGTTTTACTTAACGTTCTTGAAAGGCCTCATCGAAAGATTGAGGCCTTTCTTTTTTTGGTGAGTTGCTCGAGTGGCCTAAGGGAGCTGTTTGCAAAACAGACGTTCAGTGGTTCGAATCCACTACTCACCTCAATCGCAACCGTAAAAAAGTTTCGTAAAAGTTTTACCGGGTCAAGTTTTTGTTGTATATTAGCCCAGTAATCATCAGATAGTGGTTCAAATTTAACGGAGACAGTAAACCTTAATTAAATTTATGACTATGAAAACGATGATGACAAACGAAGAAACAGCTAAGCAAATGTTCGGCCACCTGGTTGATACTTGCGAAAGTTGCGAACAAAAGTTGGGAGTTTGGACTGAGAATCCTTTTGATGCAGATGTCCGTAACGAACACAACATGATGTTCCTTTGCAAAGAGTGCTTTCACGAATTGCAGATGGATGTCTGAGGTCTTTGACTTGGTGGTAATGATTCTTTAGCTCAGTTGGTAGAGCAGTACACTTTTAATGTACGGGTCCCGGGTTCTAGCCCCGGAGGGATCACAATGGGAGTATCGCATAGTGGCTATTGCAGTTGACTGTAAATCAATCGTCTAACGACATCGGAGGTTCGAGTCCTTCTACTCCCACAAGGAAGAGGCAGTGCAAGCTGTAATAGATGATGGTGTTAAAATGGTGAAAAAGGGTTTGGAGTAATCAGAGCGTAAACAAATCATCTATCAGAAACCCTGAAAGACCCAGAGCCTCTTCCCCATGGACTCGTAGCTCAGTTGGTAGAGCAATGGACTGAAAATCCATGTGTCGGCAGTTCGATTCTGCCCGAGTCCACTAACATTGCGGGTTGGACTGGAGGTGGTTCCAGCCTGGTCTCATAAGCCAAACGACGTGGGTTCGACTCCCACACCCGCTACTAAGATCTAACCCAATGTAAACAATATGTTAATACTGATATATAAGTTAATAACATTAAAATAACATTGGGACTATGAAACATCTTAAGAACTTTTTAGTGATGATTTTTTCAACACTATCTATCGCGTCAATTTCATTGGCAACACTAATGTTATCTACTTCATGCTCTTCTAATCATGATTTAGTTGACACTTCAACGTGGGCTTCTAAACAAACATGTCAGTTTGATCCACATTGTACAATTACATCTATTCACAGCCACGTTAGCTTTGAATAAATAATTAACACTGATCCATCGCTCGAAAGAGAGGAAACTCGGGACATCACTGCTTAAGGTGGAAGGTTATAACCTTTCCAAAACTAGTAAAAAAACAGAGTTTTGGAAAGGTTATAACCGTTATACCACCGAGGATGCAACACGTAATAGTCCATAGGGGTGAGCAGCCTGGGCAAGGTAGTGGCTTAGATTAATGGTGGAATAAAACAGAATCCCGGTTACTAGTGTTAATGTAAATGGTGGTTGTAGCTCAGTTGGTTAGAGCGCTTGATTGTGGTTCAAGAGGTCGTCGGTTCGATTCCGATCAGTCACCCCAGATATATAAATTGCGTATCAACAAGCCGATCGCAACGGCTTTTACGCGGTCCCCCGTCAAACCCGGTCTTTTTGACCGGGTTTTTTCATCTCGATGAAGTTTTACCGTCTTAAATGTGATATATACAGAAACAAAAAACATTTAAGTTAAAATGCCAAATCCATTATATTTTAGATCTTCTAATCCAGGTCTAGGCAGCGTTAACGCTAAAGCAAACAAACTTTACGAGTGGGACGGAACGGGTGCAATGCCAGCCGAACTTGCTCTAGGCAAAGGTGCTATGCCACCTGCTGAAATTTCAGGTGAAACGACAATTTGGTCGGATTCTTTCACACTAGGTTACACGAACGAAGCCGATGCTCACCCGATGTTCTGGTCAGACGGCGGAGCAGGTGATGCTAAAGTTCTTGAAATGATTAATCACTTTGCAGGTAGACTTGGTCAACCTCTTTTCTCTGACGTTGTTGCCGCAAAAGTATGGGCTGAAACCGCAGCTGGTCTTTATTCTTCATGGGCTGCAGCTGTTGCTCCAGGTCCTGCAGGATGGGACAACACAGTAGAATTCAGACCATGGTCTGACGGTGGATTCACAGCTTCAACTAATGATCTGGTCTCTAACATATGGGCTACTATGGCTTATCCAGCTGTGAATGGGGTTAACTCATTTAGCATCTTTTTTACTAAAAACGCAGCTACAGCTGCATTTGCTGATCTAAGAGCTGGCGATATTGTTAGACTTGAACAGCCTTCTGGTGATTATGCAGTATGTTGGATAGCCAGAGATATCTGGCACACTAATTTAAGTCTTACAGGTGGAGGCACTGGACAGGGCTACAATCCTATGTTAGTTGTGGTTGAAGCGTCAGGTGTACTTAATACATCTCTTCCTACAACACTTAAGTTCCAAACAGCTCCTGTAGAACCTACATATTCTTTGGGTGCAGCGGGTGGACACTCTCTTACAATCACTAACGCATCAGCAACTGAACCTATTGTAAAGGTGTGGATTGAAGATGCTGCGATTGGATCAGGAGCTGGTAAGGCATGGTTAGCGTCTTATGGCGTTCCTAGCGGTACTCCTTTGGGAAACGGCAATACTGCGGCTCCATGGCTTCCAATTAGACCTGGTCATTCAGTTACTCTAACTGACGTACCTTTGAGCGATATTAACAAATTCACTATGAACTTGGAGCTTGCAAATGCGTCAGGTAAATGGATTTATGCATCAACTAACAGAGCACAAAACAACATAAGCTTTATTTCAGCAGTTTCTGGAAATAATCTATTCACACTTGGCAATGCCACTGGCGGAATTGCGATTACATCGCCTGCGCATTTTGACGTTACACTTGTAAATGTATACAGACCAACTACTCTACCAGATCCAATGCCACCTGCGGGTTCAGTTGCAGGATCTTATTTCCCTACAACATATACTGAAGTTAACGTAGGAACAGGCCCTCACACTCTGATTGTACACAACCACACTGACATAAGCATTAAAGGTATTATGCCTGGATCCGGCGCAGGTACCTATAAAGCAGCGGGTGTCGGTGATATTCCTGGAGCTGTTCAAGCTGAATGGTTAAGCATTGCACCGGGAGGATACATTAAATTCACTGGAGTTAATCACCAATTTGACGGTTCTAAGAACATAGTACCTTACTCGGTGTATTTTACCGGTTACGGTGGGAAGTATTTTGAAACGATTGCAGATGGTGAAATTGTCGCTGGTAATTATTCTATTGACCCTACGAGGCATGCAGCTCTTACAGGTCCAATTGTTGCAGGTGTTGAGACTTCACTTAACGCTGCCGGAGCTACTGTTGAACTTAGAATTTACAAGTATATTCAATAATCTAACTTCATACTAACTATTTTTAAAGCCCGGTCTTTGACCGGGCTTTTTTATTATCAAATGAAACAACCCTTAGATCTAGTATATAAATACTGTTCTTCGGAATAACCACGGGATGTAGCGCAGGTGGTAGCGCATCTGGTTTGGGACCAGAGGGTCGCAGGTTCGAGCCCTGTCATCCCGACAAAAAAAGAGTTATATAATTTCTTTTAGTCTTGTAGCTCAGTTGGTTAGAGCATTCGCCTGATACGCGAAGGGTCACTGGTTCGAGTCCAGTCAGGACTACATATTACCCCGTCGTCTAATGGCAGGACAAGTGGTTTTGGTCCACTTAATGGTAGTTCGAATCTATCCGGGGTAACAGCATGCCATGCAAGAATTCCTTCTTAGCTCAGTTGGTTAGAGCATCTGACTGTTAATCAGAGGGTCGCTGGTTCAAGTCCAGCAGAGGGAGCAATCTAGAGTCCAGGTTTACTTAAATCTGGACTCTTTTTGTTTGAAACTTTTTACGATCTCATAGTATAATCAATACATTTAAAGGATTAACTGATGAGAGACTTAAAGACTTTGAACACCCTAATCGATCGCATTCGTAGCGATTATCAATTTGATTCAAGCTCAGAAGATTACATGGGCTTTTTGAACTTAGATCCATCCCAGGATTGGACAACTCAGGAATACGATGAAGTATCGTACATGGTTGAGAATGAGCCCGAATTATTGGATGATATTCTTGAAATGCGTGGTTTAGAGCTTCAAAGTTTTGGTCCAACTGAAGCTATCTTTGTCTTAATTGAAGAGCCTTTTGCTAATTGGAATCAAGGTCGCACTCCAAACCAAGTTCAATACTCAGAAATGGTAGTCAACGCTATCCTTTCTTTAGCTGCGGCCGCCGCAATCGTAACGGTTCTTTACTCATTCTTTAACATATAACATAATGAAAAGTCATAAGTTTTTAGAAGCGTACTTAAATGCTTACGCTCCTGTTGCACAGGAAACAGAAGGTCAAAAGATGTGGATGCGTTACATTTCAGACTTTTCACATTCACTTCACATGGACGCATACGGCACTGGTTATGGTGTTTACCGTTGCGGTAAAGAAGGAGCCAAGAAAGTTGTGATTGAAGCACACTGCGATGAGATCTCATGGATCATTACACACATTGAAAAAGACGGCTACATCCGCGTTCGTCACCATGGAGGTTCAGACAATATGATCGCCCCTTCTAAAACAGTTATCATTCATACGCACGACGGTCGACAGGTTAAAGGTGTGTTTGGTTGGCCTGCGATCCACACACGTACCGAACGTACTTCTAAAGGTTACGAACCGCATGAATTGTGGATTGATGTAGGTGTTTCTTCAGACGAGCAAGCTGCTGAATTGGGAGTTGAAGTTGGATGCTTGGCTACGTTCGATACACAATTCAGCATGATTGGAGATTACTACGTTGGCCGTTCGTTGGACAATAAGATTGGAGGTTATATTATTGCTGAGGTCCTAAAGCGCATGGCGCTTGATGGTGAGAAGTTGGATTTTGACCTGTACGTGGTTAACTCGGTTCAAGAAGAAGTTGGCTTGTACGGTGCAAAGAAGATTGCAAAAGAACTGCAAGCTGATTTGGCCCTAGTGCATGATGTTTGTCACAACGTGGCTCACCCAAAGATGGATAAAGCCAAGCACGGACCAGTTGAAGGTGGTAAAGGTCCTTCATTAGAGTACACTTCACAGAATCACCGTGGCATTCTAAACAAGCTGAAAGAGGTTGCTAAAGCCAATGAGCTGCCATTACAACATCATGTTGGATCTTACGGCAACGACACGATGGCTTTCTTTTTGGAAAACACTCCAACTGCAATCTTGGCCTCACCGCTGAAGTACATGCACACCACAGTCGAGATGGTTCATCGAGATGACGTTGAAAACTGTATCAAGTTGTACATCGCATTCTTGAAAGATATTGACGACGAGTGGATCGATAACATCAACAACCCCTTAAACACTGGTATCCTTGAACTCTAATTACTATTACACTACCACGACATTTGGAGATGTTCCATTCGTTTATGTATTGACCAATGACAAGAATTAATACTGGCATCAAACCTGAAGAATTGCCCGATAAACTGTTATTGGCAGAACTTCGCGAGATCAAGCGTATTCCAAACGTCATTCGTCAGGGTAAGTACAATATGAATGGTATTCCTGAAGAATTCACACTCGGCCAAGGTCACGTCAAATTCTTCTATAATAAATTAGAGTACCTGTTGAATCGTTACAACTCTCTTAGATGGGAGGCCCTGTACCGTGGATTTAACGTCAGTGATTGGACTGATGCCTGGAACGGTGTGCCAGATGAACTGATGAACGATTACGTTGAAACAAAGCGAGATCGAGAGATACTATTAGAAAGAATAGCCGAAAAGGGCTTTGAATTAAGAAAGTAATGGTCACAATCATGTTAATTGCCATCACGGCAACAGGAATCGCAATGTACGTTATTGCAACTCAGAATAGAATTGGTAAGCGTTTGTTTAGATTTGAATTTCATTGCCCTGAAACGGGTAGAAGGTCAGTCTATCATGTTCGTTCTGAAGGTTTTACAGCAGCGTATGAAGCAGCTAAAGAGGCTGTTAACCTTCAACACTCTGAAAACAATTTTGAGTGTAAGATCGCAGTGGAGTTGAACGCTGAAACTGAAGAGCCCATTTCGGCTAACATGGTTGACATTCTTCAGAGTTTAGAATCAGTCGAGCGAGTAGAGATTGAAGCATGAAAGAATTGAAAATAGTTGGCATCACTGCATCTACGTTTGACCTGTTTCATGCAGGGCACGTTAAAATGCTTGAAGAAGCTAAGCAGCATTGTGATTATCTGATCATTGCTCTTCAGACGGATCCTACGATTGACCGTCCTGAAAAGAATAAACCAGTGCAATCTATCGTTGAAAGGTATATTCAAGTAGATGGTTGTAAGTGGGTTAACGAGATCATTCCTTATGCAACCGAAAAAGATCTTGAAGACATTCTAGCAAGCTTTAAAATTGATGTTAGAATTTTAGGTGAAGAATATCGCGAAAAAGAATTCACAGGCCGACAGATTTGTAACAATCGCGGTATTGAATTAATTTTTAACAAAAGAGATCACTCTTTTTCATCATCCGAATTACGTAAAAGAGTTGCTGAAAGGGAAGGTTGATAAATAATCTATGAACTTAAACTTTTCTCAATTTCTAAAACATCCGTTCAAAGAAGTTCTATTGAACATGGTTAAATTGTTTAGGGCTGAAAGGCACTATTCAAATTACAAAGGTGAAGAACGTAAGGTTCAAGCACCTGAAGGTTATGATAAAGTGTTTTCAGATTACTTCTTAACACGCTTGAACAAAGATGAGTGGCGTTATGCAATGCCATGGGGAGACTTTCACCCGGGTTCTTTACACCAATACTATGATAACGATGGAACGCTAAGTTACATTGATACTCGAGGTCTGGTGTTGGCCCTTAAAAACACTCCTAAGACTTGGAAAAAGTCTGATCTTCCAAGTTGGAGACAGAATGAGTCGATGCCAGAAGAATTTACAATTCCAACTGGCGTTGGTTTTGTTTCTTCAAAGCAGGTTTGGCAATACGGTTGGTTTGAAGCATGGATTCAACTTCCAGAAGGACAGTCATATTGGCCTGCATTCTGGTTTTCAGGTTATGATACATGGCCACCTGAAATTGATGTCTTTGAAGGATACTCTCACATGGGCCCAAAATACGATTCATACACTCTATTAGATCGTTGGTTTAAAAGGCCTAATAGAAGAATTAGGCCTAACATTCATTATGGTCAAATAGAACAAAATAACAAAGAAGATTATTCATCTTACGATGTTCCAGTTGCAGATGCAACCAAAAGATTGGTCCAATATGTTTGTCACTGGGAAAAGGATTTTATTAGAATTTACTACGATGGTCTATTGATTTTTGAAACAAAATCACATAACGTACTACAATGGTTCAATAGAGCTGACGCAAGACAGTATGTTATTTTCAATCACGGTCTTCACATGGACTATCCTGAAAACCCTGATGAAAGTGAAATGATCATTCGTAGCTTTAACGTATATCAAAAACAAGATTAAAATGCAAGTAAGCGCAATAGTTGTCGACGATTTTTATAATGACGTAGATGCCGTTAGAGAAATGGCTCTAGGTATGGAATTTGGTGTTCGAGGTAATTACCCAGGCCAACGCACCGTACAGGTTTATAACGAAGGAGTTAAAAACTTAATTCAGGCTATCATTTCTCCTTACGCTGGTAAAATCACAGCATGGGAACAGTATGAATATACTGGTGCGTTTCAATACACCACACAAAGGGATCGTTCGTGGATTCACGCCGATCAAACCACTAAATGGGCAGGAGTTTGTTACTTAACACCCGATGCTCCACTTTCAGGTGGAACGGGTCTTTTCCGCCATAAGGCGACGGGTTGGACAACCGCCCCTCGAAAAGATGACGGATCTTATAACGAAGAAGGTTTAGCCCTAATTGGCCAAGATTCACAGGACATGACGAAGTGGGAAATGACCAACTTCGTTGGTAACGTATACAATCGATTGATCCTTTACCCGGGAGATTTATTTCATACTTCGCTTGACTACTTCGGTAAGGATATGTATGATGGTCGTCTGTTCCAAACATTCTTCTTCGACACTCAGCACTAAATGGGACTTGTTGAAAACGTAGGTAACACTCCAATGATCAAATTGGAGGAGGCTGATTTGACCGTATGGGGCAAAGCAGAATTCATGAACCCTGGTGGATCAGTTAAAGATCGTCCAGTTCTTCATATTATTCAACAAGCCGAGAAATCAGGGCAATTGAAGAAAGGTGATACAATTTGCGAGGCAACTTCAGGTAACACTGGCATTGCATTTGCAATGTTTGCAGCCCACCTCGGATACAAGTGCGTGATTGTGATGCCAAGTAACATGAGCGAAGAACGTAAGAAAATGTTCCAGGTTTATGGCGCTAAACTGATTGAAGTTGACGCAGGTAATTTTGACCTGGCGATTCAAACCCGAAACGAGTTGTGCGAAAAGAATGGATGGTTTAATGGTAACCAATTTCATTCTGAATGGAACATTGAAGCGCATTACAACACTACTGGTTTAGAAATAGTTGAGCAGCTAAAAGCCGAGGGTGTAACACCTGACGTATTCATTCTTGGAACTGGAACCGGTGGAACTCTGATGGGAGCAAGTAAGCGTATCAAAGAGACTTTTCCAAACATCAAGATTGTGGCAATTGAACCCGCTGAATCTCCAGTTATGAGTGGTGGTCAACCAGGTTTACATGGAATTCAAGGCATTGGCGACGGTTCAAAATTCTTGGTTGATCTAAATGAAGTTGACCAAGTTGTCACTGTTCCAACCGATTGTGCAATTCAGCATGCAATGTACTTAGCAAAAACACAAGGTCTTTTCTTAGGCATTTCAGCTGGTGCAAACGTTAGAGGAGCTTTTGAATGGCTCCGAGATAATGATTACAAGAATGCAGTTACCATTCTTTGTGATCGAGGCGAAAGGTACTTTAGTAATTTTATATGATATATTGGTTCACTGGACAACCATCACACGGTAAGACCGTACTAGCAGACAGATTAAAGAAATTCATTATCGATCACGGAACTCCTGAAGATCAGGTTTTCAGAATTGATGGTGATGAAATGAGAGATTTGTTTACAAACAAAGACTATTCTATGAATGGTCGAATTAAGAACATCGATGCAGCTCAAAAGATTGCTCATTACCTGCATAATCAAGGTAAGATTGTGATCGTATCATTAGTATCTCCATACCTAGATCAACGAGAAGAGTTTAAGCAGGTGATTGGAGATGGAATGATTGAATTCTACGTCCACACTACTGAATCTCGAGAAAGAGATCACTTTGCGGTCAAGGGTTACCAACCGCCCCAACAAAACTTCGTAGATGTCGACACAACTGACGACATACCTTCACAAACTCTAACTAAAATCTTAGAGGCCATTAGATAGGATTGTAAATCCATTAGATAGACACACAGGATTTAATTTTATAATATGAAATACATTACAAAAGCAGACAAGCCCTCAAAAGATGGATGGGCACTTTACATTGGTCGTTGGCAGCCATGGCATGGAGGTCACAGATGGTTAATTGACCAACAGTTGGGACAAGGTAACAAAGTTTGGATCGCCATTCGAGATATGGAACCAGACGAGAAGAACCCATTCGCTGCATCACAGGTTCAAATGAACATTGAAACCGAATTGTATGATCTAATGGAACAGGGCAAAGTGATTGTGACGGTTATTCCAGATATTTCATCGATCAATTTCGGTCGAGGTGTGGGATACGATGTAGTTGAACACGTTCCACCGACAGAAGTTGGTGAAATATCTGCCACCAAGATCAGACAGGAAATGAAGAAACGAGGAGAGTTATGAGCAAAGATAAAATTAGACACATACTGAAGACAATCTCATGGAGAATCATCGGTACCTTAGATACCATTTTTCTGAGTTGGTTGGTCACCGGAGAGTTTAGTACAGGTTTAGCCATCGGTATGATCGAAATAGTTACGAAATCCATATTATACTATGCACATGAAAGAGCGTGGTACAATTGGATTCGTTTGTAAACTCTTTCAAAGTGCGGTATATAAAATAAAAAGCGTTGGAAAAATGTATCGCGAAAGAATTGATGTCAGAACGGGTGCAGCACCATGGGTCTTAAAAATTGAATTTGGAGATGGAGAGATTATGGCTCTTCGTTATCAAGATTTCAATAGATGTCTTGAATTCATGAATTTGGTAGATGATTATTTTGGCAAGGAAGTTCGTCTTTGCCTAATGTCTAATATTGAATTCAAAACTCAAGCCCTTGAGAGAGGACATGAGGAATGGATTGACTTAATTGAGGACGTAGAAGATGCCGAAATGGAATTTTGAAGATATTGGAAACGAGACCCACTGTTCAAAATGTGGATCTTCTGATTATCATGAAACACATTCAGGTGTTCTAAAATGTGATGTTTGCGGATCAGTTATCTTAGAGCAAGGTAAGGTTCGTAGTCGCAAGGGAAAGAACATCAAGAAGGCCCGGTTTCGTGAATAAATACCTTGCATTTCACCCTAGAGGGGAAATAACATTGGAGTCGAAAGCCGAGTGGGTGGGAGCCCCTAACAATGTCCCCTCTAATCTAAACTTTTCAGTTTTTTGTAGTATAACCCTGTAAATAGATTCAATATGATCAAAGTAGGGTTACCCTCTGCACTTATTTATGGTTGGGATCGAGTTGGTGAGCATCGTTTATTGACATCACTCTATCATGAAGAAAACCTTCAGGAGAATGTTCTGTGTTATTCGTATCCAGACTCTTCTTCATTTGCTGAGGATTTTGCTCGCCATCGACCTGATGTTATTGTTACCATCGGCGGTAATCGACAGGATTGGACACAACTTGTGTCTCGCATCAATGAAACTTTTATCACCACTAAGTGGTGTCATTATAGTCAACTACCTGTTGATTTTCAACTTGCAAACGATATTGTTTCACATGCAACTAATTGGGCTTGCTTTTCATTAGACAAGGTTTTTGATGATCCAAATCGACCTTATTTTTCAGTTTTCACAGGTGCTTATAAGACGGGAGATAGATTGTATCGAACTTACGAAGGTATTAAAAATCAAACCTATCCCAATTGGGAATGGATCGTAATTGATGATTCTCCAGAAGATCACACTGAAACATGGACCATTCTACAAGAATTGGCCAAAAAAGACTATCGAGTTAGACCTTATAAGATAACTCCAATTTCTGGCGGTAATATCGGTGAAGTTAAAAATAGAGCATGTTCAATGGCCAATGGAAACTGGTTCGCTGAACTAGATCATGATGACTTTTTCTTACCAGAATTGTTTGCTGAAACCATAAAGGCCATCAATCAATATCCTGACGCTGGTTTTGTCTACACTGACGTCGCAGAACCATTTGAAGACGGTGAAATGAGAAAGTACACTAGCACCATTGGACCTGAAGAGTATTGGTATGCACACCCTGAAAACGGATTTGTATGGGGATATGGTGGTCACGAATGGGTTGAATGGAATGGTACTGAATACCTGTGTCACTCATATCCTGACATCAATCCCAGAACTATTCGATTCAACATTGGTATGCCAAACCATGCTCGAATCTGGCGTAAAGACGTGTACAATAAAATTGGAAAGCATAATCGATTCATTTCTGTGGCTGATGATTTTGAGTTAATCATTAGAACGTTTCTAGAAACAAAAATGATTCACATCAAGAAAATGTTGTACTTACAGTACAATAATCGTAACTCAACGGTTGATAACAATGCAACTGACATTAATAGAAAATCACGTTTGATTCGAGACCATTATAACCAACAGATTCACAATCGAATCGAACAACTCGGCTGTGTAGATTGGGATTGGAACGAAGAAACCAAAACTTCAACTCTATTTCAAATCGTCACGCCTAATCAAAAGTATTTTGAAGAAGAACAAAAGCTTAATTACATTTACAAATGAATAACATAGTAATGGGAATCTCGATTGGTCACAATCGAGGAGCTGCAATCACAATCAACGGAGATCTTAAAGTTGCAATCAGCAATGAAAGAGTTACTCGCATTAAAACTGATCATTCCGATAGTTTACCACTAGAATCAATGAGATATTGTCTAGAGGCATTAAACCTGGAGTATAAAGACATAGATGCGTTTATCTATAACACCACCGAAGACATCAATAGGGCTCCAGAAGAGTTTGAGATTGAAACCGGTATGTCAAGAGACAGATTAAACTTTGTTCCTCACCATCTGGCTCATGCCTATTCAACTTTCTGTGCTTCTGACTTTGATGAGGCTGCAGTTGTAGTTGCAGACGCAATGGGATCAGTTTATAATGACGAAACCCCAATTAAAGATTGGTTTAAGGTCGATGAATCAGGGTTGAATCCAGGAGAACATTTAGCAGAAGGTTACTCAATTTATCATTTTTCAAGAAAAGATCAAACCATCAATCAATCATATTGTAAGTGGGTGGTTTATCCTTTTAGAGAAGGAGATCCTGAAGCTGAAACATCAATTGGTCATAAATATGGAATGGGTTCAAAGCAACTTGTATATAACCCCGTTCACAATACGTGGCAAGCTGGAAAGTTAATGGGGCTTGCATCTTATGCTAATAAGGAGTGGGTTGATTCCCACCCGATTCAAACGAGATTTGAAGATGAAGATATGTACGTTATGGTGCAGACCTTTTATCCCGAAGTAACATGGCAATCAAACTTTCAACAAAAGGCTAACGTTGCAGGCCTCTATCAGCGTGAACAGGAATTGTCGTCCCTTCACCTTGCAAAGATGGCAAAGAAAATAACCAATTCAAATAACATTTGTGTAGCTGGCGGATCTTTCTTAAATTGTAACACTAATGAGCTTATTATTAGAGAAGGTATTTACGATAATGCATACTTCATGCCTCCTGCTGATGACAGTGGTATTCCCATCGGCTGTGCATATTACGGTTCGCATGTATTGATGGGTAAAATTCCAACTTCTGAAGGATGGATGACAGCGTATCTTGGAAAAACATATACTGAACAAGAAATCAATGATGCAATTGACCTTTATTCTTCTTCAATTAATGTAATAAAACTTGAAGAAGATGAAATGGTAGATACTGTTGCTAATTTATTGAATGAAAATAGAGTCATCGGATGGTTTCAGAAGGGTTCCGAAATGGGTCCACGTGCTCTAGGTTGTCGTTCAATCTTGGCCTCACCAAAACAGGCTTGGATGCCACAGTACATTAATAGTGAAATCAAACTCAGGGAATGGTATCGCCCATTTGCGCCTTCGGTGCTATATGAAAAACAGGCCGAAATCTTCGAACTTGATACGTATTCTCCATACATGCTGGTTACCACTGAAGTTAAACCAGAATGGAGAAGCAAGATTCCAGCAGTTACTCACATTGACGGAACTGCCCGCTATCAATCAGTTACACCAGATAACAATCCAAAATATCACAAGCTAATCAGTAAATTCAATGAAGTGTCAGGCGTTCCAGTCGTGTTGAACACTTCATTCAATGGACCTGAAGAACCTATCGTTGAAACTCCTACCAATGCAATAAATACGTTCCTAAAAAGAAACTTATACGCATTGGTGCTTAATAATTATCTAATTACTCGAAAATGAAAAAGCCAAAGAACGTAAAAATCTGTTTAAATGCGATGGTGGGCAATGAAGAAGCCACTATCACCAGAATGTTAAAATCCGTTGTAGGTTACGTTGACTATTACGTAATTCAATGTAACGGTAAAATCGATAACACCAAACAAATCATTGATGATTTCTTTGCTCAAAATGGAGTTCCAGGATTTACCTATGAAATTGATTGGGATTATCCAGGTTGGAACCGAGATCACACTCTTCAAACTGCTCTAGAGGCGGATCATGGATGCGATTGGATCTTACGTATGGATGCCGACGAGCAGCTTTCGGTTGATGAAAATTTCGATTGGAGTCCATTTAACGATACGATGATCGATTCATTTAACATTGTTGCCGATCCAGGAGATGCAATGTATTATCGTACATGGATGTGGAACGCTCACCGTCCATGGTTCTTTGCTCACGATAAGCGCCACGAAACAATTCACCTACCCGTGATCGGTGAAGGATTTAATCGAGTTAATCTTGAAACTGGATTCCGTCAGGTTATTACCAATGATGGTGAAACCTGGTTCGCTCCAATGAAGTTTTTGAAAGATGCTCTCGAATTAGAAAGCGATAAAGTACCTTCAAACAAGGTTCTTGAAGATGATTATCATTTATGGTACATTGGTAAATCTTATAGTGATTCTTATGGTAATCCTGATGAATTTCCATTTGGCATAGATCACGCAAGAGAATATGCCCGTCGCTGTATCTTCTATTTTAATATGTACTTGAACAAGCTTCATAATTATTCTCAAACCCAAAAGCCAGCCAATATCGATGACATGGGTTACTATGCAATGTTCTTAATTGGTAATGCGTATAAATTCATGGGAAAATATGACATGGCTCTTGAAACTTATGAAAAGGCGCTTGAATTTAATCCCGCTCGAAATGAGGCAATGATGGCTCAAACCGAATTATTAGAGCAATTAGGTAGGCATGAAGAGATGATGAAGCTATCATTCAAAATGCTAAGGGACAGTAAGAGAAAGAATCCCTTCCCAACATATACGTTCTTGATTCATAACTCTGCGTATTATAATACGTCTGCCCACCCATTCTGGCTTCACATCAAATCTCTACGATACTTGGGCAAATCTTACGATCATGAGATCGAATGGATGAAGAGAGTTCACGATCAGATTCCTCAATACATCATTGATGATCTTGAAGGCACAACACCTCCAGTTGTTCAATCAACGCCAGAAAAATCAGTTGACTTCGTTTTGTCTAACGGTGAAACAACACCAAATCCAATTACTTTAACAGGTGTCTTCGGTATCTCAAGATAAGTATGATTTCCTAATCGTTGGAGCCGGACTGTATGGTTCGATATGTGCCCACGAGTTAACCAAACAAGGTTATCGAGTTTTGGTGATTGATAAAAGGGCACATATCGGCGGAAACTGTTACACTGAAAACGTTGAAGGCGTGCATGTACATCGGTATGGAGCTCATATCTTTCACACTAATGATAAACGGGTCTGGGATTATGTCAATAATTTCGCCGAGTTTAGACAGTACAGTCATAACGTAATTGCAAATTATAAGAATAGTATCTACAATTTGCCATTCAATATGACCACATTCAATCAGATCTGGGGCGTATCCTCTCCGGAAGAGGCAAAAGATATGATTGAAAAACAACGATTCACGGGTAAAATTACTAATCTCGAAGAACAAGCCCTGTCATTGGTAGGAAAAGATGTATACGAAAGATTGATTAAGGGTTACACTGCCAAACAATGGCGCAAAGATCCTACAGAACTTCCAGCTGCAATCATCAAACGTCTACCTGTAAGATTCACATACGATAACAACTACTTTAATGATCGTTATCAGGGAATGCCAATTGGAGGGTACACTCAGATCTTTGAAAAATTATTAAATGGTATTGACGTTCGATTAAACGAAGACTATCTTTCAGAAAAAGACTATTGGAACGCCAAAGCGCTGAAAGTCATCTACACCGGTCCCATCGATAAGTTTTTCAATTATAAACACGGTTTATTGGAATACAAATCAGTTAAGTGGCACAATGAATTGATGGATCAAGATAATTATCAAGGGTGCGCAGTCATGAATTATACGGACGAAGAAACTCCACATACTCGTATCATTGAACATAAGTGGTTTGATGACCATGGTCAAAAGAAAACGTATGTTAGCTGGGAATTCCCCCAAGAATACACACAAGATGTTGAACCCTTTTATCCAGTGAATGATGACACCAATGGTCAAATCTATCAAAAATACAAGGCTTCAGCTGAAGGAATGTCAACTGTTCACTTTGGAGGAAGATTAGGAACGTATCGTTATTACGATATGCATCAGGTTGTCGCAGCAGCCCTTCATCAACTTGAAACAAACTCATTCTTTAAGGTATAACTATCATGGAAATTATGTTTATTATTACAATGATTTGCGCTGCCCTTGTCGCCTTATTGGCCGCTAAGATGCACAGTAAAATCGAAGCACTCGACGAAGCCCTTGAGGTTTTGGAAGATCTTCAAGATCATGTTCTAGAGCTTGAAGCAATCTCTATAACTCTTGAAGGACAGATGGAAGCGTGTAATGCAGATCGAAAAAATTCATCAAAAGATGAAGAACTGTCTAAACACGTTGATTCGCTTGAAAAGAATGTGATTGCTAACATTCAGGAATTAAGCGATTTGCGAGCGATGATGGCTAATCTAAACCAAAACATCGCCGAGGTAGCTGCATTTGCAGATCGAGTTAGTGGAAAGGTGGATCAAATTCAAAATCAAATCAACGATGACCGGCCAGAATCGTTCTAACGCAGATAAGTTTCTTCATGTGTTTCGTCGTCGAACCCAGTATTGGGGTTTGAAGGTGGCCAAGATGGTCAATCCAGAGAAATTGTATACTGAAAGAAACACAGATTACTACAGAGAAACATTTGGAATCTGTCATAAATTAATTTCAAATCCATTATCAACTCTATTAATGTCCCCTATTTCGGGTAAACGATACATTAAGAGCGAAGATAATCAAATCTTTATTGTTATCAATAAAGACACCATTGACATTATCAATCACACCTACAGCTATAACATTAAAGTTAACGGTACTAATCTATTTGATAAAATCACTAGGGTTTTTGACAATGAAGTTGAGCGTCGTCGAGAGGAGATGGAAGCTGAAATCAAGAATAACGTTGAGCACTCATTAAAGTCAATCTATAATAATTTGGTCAATGAAAGGTAAAGTATTTGGTGATCTATTTTGGGCAGGTGCAGTCCTAATAATTTTATTATCTTCTGTCATCTTTGGCCTAACTTACGGTGTTTCTTCATATTTTGAAAGTCAAGAAAGAATCGAAGTTGTTCACGATACCATCGTTATAGAAGTTATCAAAGAAATTCCAATTGAATGTGTTCTTCCACACGTTCAACCAAAATCAACACCCGTTCAAAAGCCGATTGAGCAGGTTGTTTCAACAGTTGAAATCGTTGAACCTAAAGATTCTACCTTTAATATATAGAAAGGTTGAAACTTTTCGGCATAATTAAATATAATTACTCTAAATACACATTAAAATGGATATGGATATTTTTAATCAACTAAAAGAAGTGATTGATTCAGTAGAAGCTGATGCGATCAAGTTTTACGACAAAAAGAATAAGGCAGCTGGAACTCGTGTTCGCAAGGCCATGCAAGACCTTAAAAAGATCGCTCAGGATGTTCGTTTGGACATCTCTGAAAAGTCTAAAGCTGAGTAATCAGCTTCTGGTGCGGTAGTTCAGTTGGTCAGAATATCGGCCTGTCACGCCGAGGGTCGCGGGTTCAAGTCCCGTCCGCACCGCAATGGGTTCGTTGGACGCCCTAAGTTCAACGGTTAAAAATAGGACCGCCCCTCCCACGATACTAGTGTGGGATAAGGCCGGGTAAATGACGGAAAATGGCTGGAAGTCGACCTCTGCGGAACCCTACCGCATGCCACCGTCCCCCCACCGCATGCTGTAAAGAGCGGTTAGAGCACAGTAGGTGCCGACGGCGGTCCTTCTTTTTTACTTTGAAACTTTTTGTGGATCTAGTGTATAATCTATAGTTAACTTATGACTATGGTAAAATATACAAATCGTTACAACGACGTCCACACCTTCACCAAGGTAGATGAAACCAAAATTCTGTGGCAAGGCAACTTTGATCACAGTCGATTCAGTTGGCCTAATGTTTATAAAGAGGCTTACGAACAATACCGCAAAGATGGCGGTGATCTTCATATTGAGGACTTTAAGAAGGAAGTACACCACTATGACAATGTCACATTTGAATTTTCTGAAATCTCTAAGAAGTACCGATCACTAGTCTATTCAGATACAAAAACCATCAGTATGGTTGATCCATCTGGCGGTCCTTATGTTACTGCTGGCATGGACATGAAGTACTTTGGCGAAGAATTAAAGGGTTTGATCGTTCGATCTTTTACCCCAGCCGAAGAAGGTTATATCGTTAATGTTTATAACGAGTTTGACCACCTAGCTGACACCGAAATCATCGGTGGAATTATCAATACCTCAAAATAATGAAGAACTACATTCTCACCCTCATGGCTTTTATGGCTGTGAACTTTGCAGGGCTTTGGCTCGGTGGTCTTGCAACAGGCCCTGGTGTAACTAGCGACTGGTACACTTCTTTGAATCAAGCGCCTTGGACTCCACCGGGTTGGGTCTTTGGCTTGGCTTGGACCATTATTGGTGTAACGTTCTCAGTCTTTATGGCCAATGAATGGAGAGATGAAGAGAATCCTCTTCCTTATGCCCTTTTTCCTGAAGCTCTGCTACTAAACATCTTTTGGAATTACGTGTTCTTTGGCCAACATGTGCTCGGTGCAGCAATCATGATTTCAATACTATCGATCATTATTTTTGTAATGGCACACTTTACACGAATCATCAACGGTTGGGGTCGAATGATCTGGATCATGCCGTATCTAATTTGGTTGATGATCGCATCTTCTCTTAACTGGTATATTGTAATCATGAACTAAAATGAAAAAGCTACTTTTAACCCTGCTCGTAGTCCTAACTACAAACCTCTCTGCTCAAATTACTGGGCGAATGATCACCGACCATACTTCAACTCAAGACATGGTTTGGTCTGAAGTTGAAAGTAAATACATGTTCTTTAATAAGCTTGCGCGATATGAAGAATACAATATGATTGAAACTAATGTCAATCAATCTAACACAGGAAAGATTGTTATTACTGACATTAAGACAAAGGTTACATACACTTTTACGGTTTATCAGGTTAATTACGATAAAACCGAAGAAGGAACTGAATTTGTTCGATGCGAATGTATTGAAGTTCAGACTGGCGATCAATGTACTTTTATTTTCACTAAGTATGGTGATCATCGAATGGTATCGATTATGATGCCATCTTCTCGATTAGCAGTATTTATGGATGATTTTGGTGACGAAGAATGAAAAAGATTTTACTAGCCCTTTTATTAGCAGTAAATAGTACTGCTTTTGCGTCACACATCTTAGGTGGAATGTTGGCCATGACTCATGATCCAACTTCTCAACCTAACAATCAGTCAGTTGCTCTATATCTTATTACGGACCCGCAGGGAATCTTACCCGCAAGCCAAACAGTCGCAGTTTATATTGAGAACAATAGCTTCTATCTGTTCTCAGAGAACGTAACAGTCACTCTAACAAGTACTGACACAATGGCGGATGGTAATCTATTGTCAACCTACGTCAGTGGATACAAGCAGTTTTACATGAGTAAGTACCGCTTCATCTATTCACATTGTTGCCGAGGCATGACTGTTAATGCATCAAATTCTTTTACTAGTGATTTCTTGATTGCTCTTGATGTTGATCGTTTGAATGCAGTGAATAATAACACTCCGATGCCAAACTATCTACCAACATGTAGGATGCCACAGAACTTTACCAGTGTGATTGACTTAAAAGCTTTGATCAACGATAACCTGTTTGAGAATGATTCTATTCAATATGAAATGTGGGATGCTTTAGGTCAACATGCAAACAACACCTTTGTGCCATTAGCGCCATTCAACCAATTAACAAGTTATGGTATTTACACAATGGGTGGTGGTATGATTAATTGGACACCATCAACCGTTGGTAACTTTGTTACAGGTTATAAACTAACAGAATGGAGAAGTGGTGGTATTAAAGCATCACAGTGCTACGTTCAAATGACGTACACCATCACACCGTCTTCGATTGGTATTACTGAGTTTGAAAGAGAAAAGAAGGTTCTAGGCGTTTATGATATGCTTGGGCGTTATATTCAAAAGGATATGGAATATCTTCCAAGCGGTCAATTATATCTAGTTGAATATAATACCGGATTTGAAAAAATCTTTGTCCAGTGATAAGTATGAAAAAGTTCTTATTGGGTCTCTTTATGATCCTCGGTCTAATGACCCAAGCAAGTCACCTTTCAGGCGGCGACATTCAATACCGCTATATTGGCGATTCAACTGGCGTGGCCAGACAGTATAAGGTAATCCTGCGAGTTTATAGAGATGTCACAGGAATCGGCATGCCTACGACCGAAACGGTTACAGTTTCATCAAACTGTTATGCAAACATTAACGTTCCTATGACTCTACAAGCGGGTTCAGGATTGGTTGCTCCAACATTGTTTGATTGTGTAACAGTAGGTAGCGCTGGAACCAAAACACTTGAAATTTATACTTATAAAGGGTATGTAACACTACCAGGCGCTTGTTCCACATTTAAGTTTTGGTACTCTAATTGCTGTAGACCAGGTGGTATAACAAACATTAATACCTCAAATGGATTTGGTAATGATGGCTTTTTCTTCGATGCAAACCTAGATAACATGTTAGGTGAGAATTCTTCACCAATCTTTATATCTGAACCTGTTCGTGCATTTTGTGTGGGTAATGCATTTAATTGGGCACAGAAGAGCGTTGAGTATGATGGCGACAGCGTTCATTATGAAATGATAAACTGTAGAGAGAATGCGTATCCTAATCAAACTAACATTCCATTTGATGCAGGTTGGTCAGCAACTCAGCCAGTAACTTCAACCTATTTTAATCTGAATCCAAAGACTGGAACCATTTCATTCTTGCCAACTCAGCAAGAGATTGATGTGATGAGCATTAAGATTACTGAATACAGGTATGATTCACTCTATTATATCTGGTATCAAGTCGGTTCAGCGTCAAGAGATATGATGATCTCTATTTCAGCTAACTGTTCACCGGCAGCATCTCAAGGCGTAGTGTTGGATTACAACTATCCAGGACAATACATTGATTCAGTTACGATGTTACCTGCGATTGATTATGATTGTGGAGATTCAGTGATTGATTTGAACTTCTTGGTTAAATTAGATTGTGAATCTATTTCAGAGGATGGAACTGATTTCCGATTAACTAATCCATTGGGTCAACCAATTCCAATCAGTAAACTTTCTGCAACATGTGATGTGAACGGCGAAACTCAAGCCATTCGAGTTCATCTATTCAAACCATTGTTGGTAAATGGCAGATACTTCCTCTATTCAAAGACCGGTAACGATGGAAACACCCTAACCAATAAGTGTGGATTCCCAATGAACGAGTTCGACACGTTGGTTATCATTGTAGATGATTGTTTTGAACCAGTGTGGGATTTTAAGAATGTGAGCGTGGTAAATGATAACCACACTACTCTACAATGGACAAGAGATTCTACATCATTCGATACAACATATTTTGACGGATACGGTATTTGGAGATGGGATGGAACTCAGTATCAATTCCGCCAGTTGGTTACTAATTGGAAGAAAAAGCACTACGATGATCTAACTGCCACTAATGTTGGCAATCAAACATATTCGTATAAGATTGACTTTAGATACAGTGGATTTACATTCGGACCTTCAGATTCAATTCATTCTATTTGGCTAAGAGGTAGCGGTGAATGTGATTCATTGTATTTGATTTGGAATCAATACAACGGTTGGCCAACTCCACAATATGATGTTTACATAAACTATCAAAACCAGTGGATCAAGTGGAACGATATTGCAATCACCGACACAACATACTGCATGAAATCCGATACTTTGGAGGTGGGCAATTATGATGTGAAAGTTGTTACCACAAATGGAGGATACACTTCAGAGAGTAACTATGTCAGATGTGTTCAACCCGAACCTCCTTATGTCGTAATTCCTAACGTCATTACTCCAAACGGAGATGGTATAAATGATATGCTTACAATTCAAAATCTAATGAATTGGGACAATAGAGCATTAACCATCTTTAATCGATGGGGAGGTATTGTCTTCAAGACTGAGGACTATCGAAACGACTGGAACGGTAGTGGAGTATCAGATGGAGTGTATTTTGGAGTTCTAGTAATATCCGACAGTGGAAGATTAGAAACATACAACTTCATAGTAACCGTTCTGAGCGAATAGACGGATGAAACTTTACGTTCTATTATAGTATAACCATCCTAAGCGAATAGGATATGAAATTAGAATTCTTCAACATCTGGAGTCAAACGTATTTGACTCCAACGGTCAAGATCACTCATGACCGACTACTAAATGGTTTTCACGAAGTGCAATTGATCTGGTTGAAGTGGGGCGTGTCACTAATGTTTAACGAAAAGGGCAATAACGATAAAAGCTGGTTTATATGAGCATTATTAATCCTGATTTATGGTACAAGATAAAGGGCAAATCGACCAAGATCGAGAGCAAGTTCAAGCATATTGACACTCGTAGTCGAAGCCAAAAGTTGAAGGACTTTGGTCAATCTCTTCTATTTTGGAAAGGCCGCAAACGCGTTCTGATCCACACTCGCGATTTGGAATGGTCCGATCTTCGTTACATCTTCTTTCCATCTAAGTTGGAACGTTATGGTTACATGAACATTACGTTCTATCAAGAAGATAGTCCATACTATCGAGCTCTGATGCCACTGGTATTAGCAATGGATTATGAAGCAAAACCAAAGTGGTGCCCTAGATGGTTCTTACGTTTCTTACACGTGTTTGGAGATGATAAATCAGTGGTTCGAGTTCGTAATCATAGATTGAGCAATTTGCATCGTAAACTGACTAAGGGTATTCAGTTCTGGGATTGGAAGACTAAATGGTATAATTATGACCTTCGTATTTCTATTAGTGGGCCAAACCACTTACAGGATCTTGCTGATGATATTGAACACGGATATTATTCTCGTGGAAGACAAAAAGAGTTAGTTGAACAAATCTTAAAATTAGATCCGAATGCTTCAATCATCTGGGGTAGTATTGAACGATTTGAAGAACAGTTAGAAAAATTAGAACAAGCCGTTAACACCATCAAGGAATGAAAAACATCTGGGTAGTAACTGCACATCGTACCACTTTAAGTGAACATTCTTATGTGGTTGGTGTGTATGAGGATTTTGAAGATGCTAAAAAAGCAGCTAACATTGAACAATACAACCGAGGCGACAAATACGATATGGACATTAATGGATATGGTCTTAACAAACTTCCAGAAGAAATTATTGATAACGAGATATGAAAGCAGTTTTAGAATTTGATTTTAACGGTGATAACTTTGACCGCACTGAATTTGAAGATGCCATTAATGGTGGTAAATGGAAAATGGCAATGTGGGAATTGGATCAAGATTTACGAGCTCGAAGCAAGTACTCATCGGATAAAGATGACCCAAAGGTAGTGGAAGCCTATTACAAACTTCGCGATGACATTCGAGAAATTATGCACAATCACAATTTAACATTTAACGATTAATGAAAAGATTAGGTCTTTTATTACTGTCACTGATTGCGCTTCAAGGCTGTGCGCAACAGTACACTGATTACAACGGAGTAGAATGGTATTCAACCTATATGGATGGGTTGTATTCTCAAGAGCTTGAGCAACCCTTGGTGGTTAATTACATTATCCTATGTACAGAGGGTGATGCAACACGAAACGGTTTGGATTTCTATAAACCAGATTACATCCATACTTCTGATGATGCAGATTATTATAAGAACGAATGGGACAAAGGTCATTTAGCTCCTGCGGCTGATTACAAATGTGATCAAGATGCAATGGATGCAACCTTTACGTACTTAAATTGTGCTCTACAACAGGAGAAGCTGAATAGAACCACCTGGAAGTATTTAGAAGAGTTTGAGAGAGATCTTACAGAGTTTGGAGATGTTACCGTTACTATCGAAGTTGACTTCTCAGATTCACCTAAAAGAGTTCTAGCAGGTGCCGCGATTCCAGAAGGTTTTTACAAGCAGATCATGGTAGGAGATACAATGATGTGTTTTTGGTTCCCTAATAAAGTTCCAACCAGTTCAGATTTTCGTGATTATGAATGTGATTGCCGATAACGGAATGCAGCTACTTACTTCACAGTTAATTAAAAAGGGTGACCTTGGGTTTCACGGCAATTTGTTTGGTGGAATTCTAATGGCGTGGATCGATACCGCGGCCGCTGCTTATGCAATGGAAGTGTGTCGAAATCGTCGAATGGTTACCATCTGCATCGATGAGTGTGTGTTCAAGAAACCAGCCAAAGAGGGTTCAATGTTGAAAATCTACGGTAAGGTTATGAATATCGGTTCAACCTCAATCAAAATGATGTTAGAAGCTAGAGCGTATAACGTTTACACTCAAGACGAAGACATTATTCTATCAACATCAATTACATTCGTTCGAATCGACGAAGACGGTAACCCAATTCCAATCGCTGAAAAAGTTAAACAGCGATGGTTGGATGGAGAATTTGAAACAAAATAAAATCGGGCTATATAATCTATAATCTTTAAAATAGAGAGCATGCAACTTACACTTGAACGTCTTAATGGTGAATATCTTTCATGGGCTGTTGAATTCGGTGAGGGTAGAAACAACAATGACATTCGATTCGGTCAAATGATTCATAACAAGTATGATCTACCCGGTAAGGTTGACGTATTCTATATTGAAGGAACTGAAAGAGCTTATACAAGTCTTCTAGCTTACGTTGAAGAAGACAAAATTCAGAACACATTATGAGAGATCAATACGCATTACAAACAAATCAAAAACAAATGGGATATACCAAAACACCAGTAGGTATCATTGGCCAAGGCTTTGTTGGCACGGCCGTTCGAGTTGGATTAGATAATGAATTCAATGTCATGACATACGATAAGTATGAGACAAATAAAACAACTCACCAACCTGCTGAAATTCTTCGCAAGTGTGAGGTTGTATTTGTTTGCGTTCCAACTCCGATGGATCTTGAAACCGGTGAATGTCACACTGGAATCGTTGAATCAGTGGTTGCAGAACTAGATGCGCTTGCAACTCTTCTCCATGATGCAGGTGAATTGAACCACCCAATCACTTTAGTGGTAAAATCAACCGTACCTCCGGGTACAACAAAATTCTTGAACGATCATCGTTCAGAGTACGTTAACGTAACATTTAATCCTGAGTTCTTGACTGAAGCTAACGCTATTCAAGATTTTATGAATCAGGATCGAATCATCCTTGGTGGCGAGCCGGCAGCCCTCGAACCAGTGGTTGACGTATTTCAAACAGCATTTCCAGGCGTGCCAATTCAAACGACCGATTCAACTACAGCTGAAATGGTCAAATACACCACCAACACCTTTCTATCGGTCAAGGTCAGTTTTGCAAACGAGATCTATGATCTATGTAAAGCCAGTCACGTTGACTACAGTAAAATGATTGAACTAGCTAAACTTGACAAGCGTCTTGGAGGTTCACATTGGATGGTTCCAGGTCCTGACGGTGACCGTGGCTTCGGAGGCCATTGTTTCCCTAAGGACCTTACCGCCCTTCGATATGTAGCATCACAATTTGAAGTTCAAACGCCTGTTCTTGACGGTGCAAATGAAACAAACAACCGAGTTCGTGCTAATAGAGACTGGGAAGAGCAAGAAGGTCGTGCGGTGATAAATAAATTACAAGTTAAATGAAAAAGTTACTAAGGAATCCAGAAAAAGGCAGCATCGCAGGTGTTTGTCAAGGTCTTGGATTTTATTTTAATACAGATCCAATCCTAGTAAGAGCAGCGTTTGTTCTTTCAGGATTACTATTCCCTCCGGGAGCAATCATAACTTACGTTGCTCTTTGGGTCTTAACACCAAAGTTTTCAACTAAAAGAAAATGAGAAATTTACTAGCATATTGGTCAGAGTTCTTTTCAGAGATAAAAATCTGGTGGAGATTCCGTAAAGCCGCTCAACAGAGCGAAAAGTTGCTTAATGATAACGGTATGCGGGTTGATTGGTTAGGGCGAATTTACACCATCGTTAACATGCCTGAAGAGGTTCAAACTAACATGGAAGTCGTTCAACAGGGTTGGGTCATTGGTCAATTAAAACCAATGAATACCGTTCTATTCCAAATCGGTATTGCTGATTACGCATACCCTTCAATTTCAAAGGTTCCTGATTCAGCTTCATTCTTAGTTGTGATGTGGCCCGAATTAGACAATCTAAATATTTGGAAATTCTTATGGCAGTCCATGGTTACTTCTTTAATCGTAACCTCGATTTATTGGGCCATACAAGGACTTATCTGGTTAGATATTCCTACAATTGTAAATAATTTGAAGGGTGCATAGTATTCGACGCAAACAGGTCAATGGCCGTAGATATTACGAAGTAAAGGAGAATGAGACTGGTAAAATCATCGGTCTCTTTCCTTCTATCACCACCGTTCTTGGTGAAACTTCAGATAAGTCAGGTCTTGATGAATGGAGAAAGAGAGTTGGAGAAGAAGAGGCCAACCGTATCTCGTCACTGTCGTTAGGTCGAGGTAACATCTTACATCGATTACTTGAGTTATATAAGCCCTTAGAAGGGGAGCCTGAGGAGCGTCTAGAACTCTTGAAGGCACTAATGCATAAGGACAAAGAGATCAAGAAACACATTGATTACGTTCAAGATGGTTGGGATTTCTTTATGAAGTTCTGGCATAATCATTCTCGATACTTTGATCGAGTAAAACGAGTGATTGAGGCTGAAACCTTTCTTTGGTCTGCAAAGGGCGGAGGTTATGCTGGAACCACTGATAACGTCTCTGAAATGATTGATGGTAAAATCCTGATCATTGATTATAAGAACTCTCGCAAACCTAAGAGAGATGAATGGATTCAAGATTACTTTATGCAGGCTGCAGCGTATTGGGTTGCATATTGGGAGCGAAGCGGCGTAAAACCTGATGGAGCTGAAATTTGGATCGCTAACGAGATTGACAATATGCCTCAAACGTTCACTCTAACGAATGAAGACATTAAGTATTACTTTACCCTTTTCACTGAAAGGTTGAAGGCTTATAAAGAAACAGTGAATATATAATCAAGTGTAAATTAAAAACATCACTATTATGGATAAATTAAATCAATTCCTAGCCAAGCATGGCACTAAAGTAATCATTGCACTATTGCTTTTGACTTACATGAAATCATGCAGCGTAGACTCTGAACTTACTCTTGTTAAAAAGGAGTTTAGAGCTCAAAAAGAAATCATTGACGCACTTCCAACTCGAAATGACGTTCAAATCGAAGCCCTAAAAGCTGAGAAGAGAATGATTCAAGCGACTGATCGTAAGATGTTGGACGTTCAACGTCAAAATGCGATTGAAAAGGAAATCATCTCCCTTCAGGAGCAAAAGTAATTCAATCGTTCAAATTATAGCGAATACTTATGAACGAAAAATTAGTAAGTAGATTTGTAATCAGTACGTTTGTGGTTCTATATGCAATCGTATCTATTATCTCTACTATTCACGTAATTGACTTCTTCGAACTGTCAAATCCTTACTGGTTAGCAGTTTCTTTGGCGATTGCGTTCGAGTTTGGTGCAGCAGCTTCTTTAGCTTCGTTAGTGGCACTGGATAAAATGAATAAGACCATCGTGTGGTTACTATTCTTTGCGATCACTGCAATGCAGATGCAAGGTAACATGTATTATGCATTTACTAATCTACATGATTATCAATCTTGGATTGAACTTTTCAATCTAGTTGAATGGGAGCCTTTAGCTCAAAAGAGAGTGCTTGCCTTTGTTTCGGGAGCAATCCTACCTCTTGTAGCGCTTGGTTTCATTAAATCTCTAGTTGATTACATCAAACCTGCAGAAACCCAAGTCACTCTAGTTGAAGATAAAATTGAAGCTGAAGTTTTTAATCAAGAGATTGAAGATTATGAATCAATGAGATCTGAAGAAGTTGAATCTAAAGATTGGACTGAAGATCTTCCTGAAGAGGTAATCGATGAAATTTTAGCTGGTGAAGTATTCACAGTCGATAATGAAGATGAGGGTGAAGACGTATTCGACGCTCCAGTCGAAGAACCTGTAAAAAAGGAAGAGATTGATTCAGCGTATGAAGCTGGTCGTAAAATGTTTGCAGAAAGCATTTCTTCTTTGAATAAAGGACTTAAAAGTAAAGAAGTAGAACCACAACCACAACCCGGTTTAATCAATCGTAGAGAAGAATCTCAACGAGTTATTAAGAGAGGTGGACCAGGTGCAATGGGTGCAATTGATTAAGTTCTAGTTAATGCTTTTAGAGTTTCAGAACAATCACATTCCAGACAAGCTTTACTTAACTAAAAAGTTGGAGCCTAAGACCGTTCAAAAGGTTTTGGGCTCCAACGTTTTTACGGTCGATCGATTGTATCAAATAGCAAACGATCAATTGACCAAGATCGATATTGTGGATCAAAGAGCAGACGGTATTCTATATCGAATTTACGTTCGTATGCAACATGCGTACGCTGGAGAAGCCAGAATTCAAGTTGGTAACATCAAGCCCTGGAAATCTCTGTTAAGAAAGAAACCCTATTGGACTCTAAGGGCTATCGTCGAAACACAGGATCATAACGTGATCTATACCTTCGAGCACAAATACACTAACATCAATCATTTACACCGTGACATCATGGATCAGTATGAACATCTTCATGCGTTCATCATCCGATTGAAACAAAATTAAAGAAAGTTATATAATCTATACATTTAATCAATTTAATTATGTCACAAGAAACAACAACTCAAGAAAACTTGAATCAAGCTAATGAAGAGCAATTGAAAGCTCAATTCGCTCCAGTGTTTGAAGAAGCAAAGAACATCGATGCTGATTCAGCTCTAAACATTTTGATTCAGGCTGCGATGGCAGCACAACAGACTGGCGCTCTAAGCGTTCGTGATTCTGTTCTGCTTGCTTCTGCAATCAGCGTAGTTCGTCCAGGTACCATCTAATAAAAATTAGAGGATGCAAGTAGCGTTATGGATTGATACTCCTGCGCTGGGCGATACAATTGCAGCTATTCCAACGCTTCGTAAACTGTCACAGGTCTATAATCAGCCTGTGACAGTTTTTACGAGCTTACCTTCAATCTTTGAAGGACATCCTTGCGTTAAGGAAGCGTTTCACTCAGATGCGGACAAATCAGATTACAAAGTTTATCGTACTTTTGCGCCTTTAGTTGGTGCAACTTATGACTTGAAAGGCGAGAAGGTTGAGTTTCGTCACTCAAACTCTGAAATTCGTCAGTTTCACGCAATGAGTTTAGGTTTCAATCTCACACCTGATGAGATGGAAACGGACTTGTACATTGAAGAGGAACTTGAATTACCTGTAAAAGATTACGTCATCATTCACCCTACTCACACTTGGGCCACTAGAACCTGGGATCAGGCTAATTGGCAAGAGTTAGTGGACAGGTTGAATGATCGTGGTATTCCAGTGGTTGCCATTGGTCATGATTCAAAGGAAGTTGGGTTCTATAGCGTACAAAAGCCTGTAATGGACATTAACATCAAACATGGTGTTAATTTGCTAAACAATCCTATTACTACAATTCCAGCTTTACGTTGGATGATGAATCACCGAGCTAAAGCAGTGGTAACAATGGATTCTGGCATTCTTCACATTGCTGGAACCACGGATGTTGAAATCATTCAACTAGGATCTTCAATCGATCCAAAGCTAAGAGCACCTTATCGAAAGGGCTCACAAGATTACAAATACAAATACATTGCCGGTGGTTGTGGACTATTTTGTAGTTCAAACATGGCTTATAATGTCAGAGTTCATGGCAGCCTCCACGGTGTACCTCCACAGATTCACTGTTTGGAAAATAAGCCAACTATGGAATGTCACCCAGGAGTGAATCCAGTGTTCGAGGCAGTATGTCAAAGATACGATGTTAGACCAAAGATCAGATTGGTTCATTTGCTTTTAAAGGATGATCATTCGCCTGAACGTCAACAAAGATCAATCGATAGTATTTCTCAACTTGCAGATCGAGGTATTGAATACATTCAAATTTGGAATGAACGCTGGAAGGACGCTCCTCCTCGTGAAACCTTTGAGTACCCTGATCAGTTTGACAAGGTTCCCATCGGTCCAGGTCATTATGGCAATTATCGTGCATTCGTTGATTCTGGTTTAGAACATTTCACAGAAGACATAGATGCTTTAATCTTTGCCGAAGGAGATTCTTTCTTGACCAAACCAATCGACGAGGTCGTGGAAGATATTAATCGTGCTTATGAAGCTTGTGAATTACATAACATTTCATATTTTTCATTCGGTTCACGCTATTCTCTGCATGATTTTAACGATCTAATTTCATCTACACGATATAAGATTGGAGATATTCACGTGGTAAATAAAGTTATCGGAGCACAATTGGTAATGTTACACAATAGAGTTCAATACTATTGTTCAGACAGGTTTATTCATCAAAAGTGGACTGCAGCTGACATTTATCTAAACAACATCATGATGGGCAAGTTCAACATTGGTATTTTTGACCAACCTGTTGCACTGCAAGCCGACGGTTTTTCTGCTATTGATTCTTATAACAAGATTCACGCCGATGAAAGATCTCGTAATTCTAAGAAAAGAATTCTATTCTTGGCCCCTCACCTTTCAACGGGTGGCATGCCAGAATTCCTATTGGGTCGACTAAAGGCCCTGATTGACGAGCCTTCTGTTGAGCTTCATGTCGTCGAGTTCACATGTTACGCTACAACATACGTTGTTCAAAGGGACCAGATTCGCCAAATGTTAGGTGATAGATTCCATGAAATTGGTCACCTAGGTTCAATGGAAGATTCAGAACGTGAAGAGCGTCTAAAGCAAATCATTAGTCAGATTCAACCTGACGTTATTCACATCGAGGAAAGTCCAGAGGCCTTTGATGGTTTCAACAAAATGTCAGAAGAGTGCCAATCATGGATCTACCAGTCATCGCATCCTTGGAGGATTGTGGAAACTTGTCACAACATTTGGTTCAATCCGAGAGAAAACAAACGCATCTCTCCTGATGCCTATTTGTTTGTCACTCCTCACCACACGCTTGAGACATTCTCCGAGGAACCATCCGAGAAGTTTGAAGCCTTCTATCCAATCATTCCTCAGACTAAGTCCGAGTTGCAAAGGAGAAAATCTTTGGAAATTTTAGAATTGGAGCATTTATCCGATGCAAAACATCTAATCAATATCGGTCTCTGGACCCAAGGCAAAAACCAAGGAGAAGCCGTTGAATGGGCCCGCACCCTGGAACAGCAATACCCCGGTCAATACCAGTTCCACTTCATAGGCAACCAGGCTGAAAACTTCGAAAGCTACTGGGGCCCCATCATGCAGGACTTGCCTCCGAACGTCCACATCCACGGCGAGCGTAACGACATCAACACATTCTACCAACTGGCAGATGGAGTGGTCTTTAACTCTACCTGGGAGTGTAACCCCTTGGCCCTTCGTCAGGCCCTAGGCTACCCAATCCCAGTGATGGCTCGTAACCTGTCGCAGTACCACTCAATGTATACAGGGCAGCTCACAGAAATCCAAGGAGACACCACCGATCCCCTCCGATTGGTTGAAGCCTTAAAATCTCCAATTCATAGAAAACAAAACGACCAAGCCATGGCTAAATTCAAGCAAGAACACTTACAAGCTTACATGAAAACCCTTAAAGGCCCAGTGATCAGAACCGCTCAAATCAGAGATGGGTACACAATCCAGTGGAACAACGGCCCAACTGTCCGATCAAAGGCCGGCCGCCCACTTGATGTAGAATTTTGGGCTGATGGTGAATTGGTATACAAAAGTACCTTACAAGCTGAGGGCTATTGGTGCAGGCCGGCCGACGAATGGTTCCGAGATTGGACCGTTAAGATTGACGGCAAGGAGCACAAGATGGAACTCGAAGACAAAGTGGCTCACATTCAATTTAATTCAGGTTCTCTAGGAGACACTCTAAGTTGGGTTGAAGCAGCGGTTGAATTTAAGTTCAAACATGGCCTTAGCAAGTTGTACCTTAGTACCCACAAGAACTGGTTGTTTGACCAGGACCACTACCACCTACGAGGTGTCGAGTTTATCGCTCCAGGCGATTCACCCGAAGACACGTACGCTCGATGGGAGGTTGGAGTTTACATGGAAGATCCTCCAGGAACTCCATGGTTCCCTAATAGGAATAAAAGAGATTGGCGTAAGATCTACTTAGGTGACATCGCAACTGATCACTTGGGCCTACCATCGATTAGAAAAGCTCCTAAACTACAATACACTAGCAAGCACCAACAAGATCGGCCCTACATTTGTATCGCTACACAATCGACCGCACAAGCCAAATACTGGAACAATCCTACCGGTTGGCAAGACCTGATTGACCACTATACGGCTAAAGGTTACGATGTGTATCATGTATCTAAAGAGGGTAACAACGATTTGAAAGGTTTCATTCAAGGACCTGAAGACATGGGCGAAACTTTTGCCCTCATCAATGGTGCTGAAGTGTTCTACGGAATTTCTTCTGGCCTATCTTGGTTGGCATGGTGTACTGAAACCCCAGTAGTGATGATCTCTGGCTTCACACCTGAGGAGTGCGAGTTCATGGACGATAAGACCCTTCGTATCATTAACAAAGATGTGTGTAACTCTTGCTGGGCTTGGGACCACTTTAACCGTGGAGACTGGAACTGGTGTCCAACTGGTAAGGGCAATGAACGCCACTTTGAGTGTACAAAAACCATTTCTGCATCGTCAGTAATTGAACAAGTTAACAATTGGAATTATGGAAAAAGTATCGTTACAGAAGAAAGTACACACATCTGATAGGGGTATTATACCTGAGATGCTGACCACTATTGGCGCCAAGAAAGGAGTTGAAATTGGAGTCTTTAAAGGCGAATGGAGTCGACACGTACTTCAGAGATGGAATGGTACACTATACATGATCGATCCTTGGAGACCCTTGGGAAAAGAGTATGAGGATGCATCAAATCATGCAAATCACATGGATGCGTATGAAAGAACGATGGAATCGATTCGTGGATTTGAAGATCGTGCTTTTATGCTACGTGGACTTGGTGAACAATTGGTTGAAATCTTTGAAGATGAATCCTTAGATTACGTATACATTGATGGTAACCACACATACGATTACGTCAAACAGGACATGGAGTTGTGGTGGCCTAAATTGAAAAAGGGTGGCTTGTTCGCTGGACACGACTATCTTGACTTTGATTGGTCTTACAAACCTGAGCTTGATCATCCTAACATGAAAGACAAGTACATGTGGACCAGTGATGGGACACCGGGTGCAGAATTGAAGTATGCAGGTGTTTTTGGAGTTAATCCAGCCGTCGATGAATTTTGTGAAACCAACAACATTGAAGTCTTAAATCTAACTAACGAATGGGCCAAAAGCTGGTTCTTTATCAAATAAAAACTAAATTATGGAAACAACCTTTTATAACATTGAAGAACAAAAGTTCTGGAATGACGAATCAATTTGGGTTAATGGAGGACATGAGTGGTCCGGGTCATTTGGCACCACTGAAAACCTATGGAATAAATACATCTTTGATGATTTGAAACCTTTTAGAGGCGCTAACATCACTGAAATTGCGCCTGGATTTGGTCGCATCACTCAATTTTTAGCTATTGTTGCGGGTAGATTGTCTGTCGTCGATATGAATCCGATATGCATTCAAAAGACCAAAGAAAAGCTAGGAGCTCATGTAGCAAGTTACGGAGTTGGAGATGGAAAAAGTCTAGTTGGAGTTGAAGATCTATCACAGGACTTGGTTTTTTCTTTTGATTCATTTGTTCACATGCACAAGAATGTAATTAATGAATACGTAAAAGAAATGCAACGTGTGTTGGTTCCTGGTGGTTACGGTTGGATTCATCACTCTAATCTAATGGGAGGATCTGAACTTTCATTTAATAACGTCGCGGGTAGATCTAATATGACTCCTGAAGAAATGAAAGATATGGTTGAAGCTCAAGGATTTAAAGTTATAAGTCAAAAGCCAATTCAATTCGCTCCAGTTGATCAGTGGAATGGAATTGATTTCATTACCTTCTTTCAAAAGTTATAATTATGAAAGCTCTTGTAACAGGAGGTGCCGGCTTTATTGGTCATCATCTAGTTAAGTCTCTTTTAGAAAAAGGTTATGAAGTTGAGGTTTGGGACAATCTATCAACCGGTAAACTTGATAGATTGTTAAAATCAATTCCACAATCCAAATCAGTTGAGTTTAAGAAATTAGACTTAACTTATGATCTTCTACCAGAGGTTGAAGGTGTTGACGTAGTTTTCCACTTAGCAGCTACAACTTCTGTTCAAGAGTCATTAGAGAACCCTCAGAAATACGAGCAACATTGTTATATGACAACCAAACGGATGTTAGATTGGTGCTTGAATAACAGGGTGAAAAGATTTGTATTTGCATCAACAGCTGCGGTATATGGCGAACCGATTGAAGTTCCAGTCATGGAATCAATTGAATTGAATCCAATGTCACCGTATGCACAGTGGAAGTTAAAGTCTGAGCACTTGATGGCCGCATATCAGAATAATTTTGGTATGAATTGTACTGCTCTGAGATTGTTTAACGTCTATGGCGAAGGCCAGCCTTCTTCAGGTTCTTATGCTCCAGCCGTTGCACTATTCTTAAAACAGTTTGAGGCATTTGAACCTATAACAGTAACCGGAGACGGTCTTCAAACTAGAGATTACATTTACGTTAACGATGTAGCTCGAGCCTTTGTTACTGCTGCAGAAAAACCAAGCCCAGTATTTAGAGTTATGAACGTTGGAACAGGTGAAGAGTTAACTATTCTTGAGATTGCAGAAGCTTTTGGCGGCGAAATAAAGCACATTCCGGCCAGAAAAGAGCCCAGAAGATCATGTGCTAATACTGATAAGATTAAAAAAGAGCTTGGATGGTCTTCTTCTGAAACTGTTTTGAGCTTTATAAATAAAATAAAGTAAAAGTATATGTGTGGAATCGTAGGATACATTGGTAAGGACCTCGTAGGACCTGGCGTAGTTATTAAAGGTCTTCAAAGACTAGAATATAGAGGATATGATTCTGCGGGTATTGCAATTAAAGACGGATTAGGTATCAGAGTTCACCGTTCAGTCGGTGGTGTCGATAATCTATATGAAGCCATCCCCGAAGATCAAAGTTGGGAAGTAGATTGTGCAATTGGTCACACTCGATGGGCAACCCATGGTGAACCGGCTGTTAGAAATGCACACCCACACACTTCAATGCAGGGTAAAGTAACCCTAGTTCACAACGGTATCATTGAAAACTATGAGACCCTAAAGAAAAAGCTGATTCAAGAGGGCTTTACGTTCCAATCTGATACCGATACTGAGGTTTTAGCCAACTGGATTGAGTACATTTGGACTACATCTACTTGCGATTTTGCAAATGCAGTACGTTTTGCATTACAAGATGTTGTTGGTGCTTATGCGATCTTAGTTATTAGTGTTGATTCAACTGACATGGTAATGGCTCGAAAGTCATCTCCCCTTGCAATTGGCATCGGAGAAGGCGAATTTATCATCGCGTCTGATGCTACACCAATTGTAGAGTACACTAAGGACATAATTTACCTTAATGATGAGCAAATTGCAGTCGTCGAAGACAAAAAGACACTTCGAATCATCAATTTGGACGCTTCGGAAGTAGATCCAGTGATCGAAAAGGTAGAATTAGAGCTTGATACGATCGAAAAGGGTGGTTATGACTCATTCATGTTAAAAGAGATCTACGAACAGCCAGATTCAGTGTGGAATTGTCTTCGTGGACGTTTGACAGAAGGTGAAGAACCCTTGATGATGGGTGGAGTTGAAAATGTGCTGCCTCAATTGCTTCGAGCTAACAAAATCTTCATCATTGCATGCGGAACTTCATGGCATGCAGGTCTAATTGGTAAAAATATGATTGAAAAGCTGACTCGAATCCCAGTTGAGGTTGATTATGCGTCAGAATTCAGGTACAAAGACCCAATTATTCGTCCAGGTGATGTAGTAATCTCAATTTCTCAGTCTGGTGAGACCGCAGATACAAAGGCGGCGATGGAAATGGCTCGTGAAAGAGGTGCCACTCTATTTGGAATCGTTAATGTTGTAGGTTCTTCTATTTCTCGATTGGCTGATGCAGGCATTTACACACACTCTGGAATTGAAATTGGAGTAGCTTCGACTAAAGCATTTACTGGTCAAGTTGCAGCTCTTTCTCTGCTGGCGATCAAAATGGCTCGTCAATTGAATTCAATCACCGATAATGATTACATTAAGCTAAAATTAGCCCTCAAGCACATCCCAGGCAAGATTAGAACGATCCTGGATGACACGAATCACATATTTGAAGTAGCAAATAAGTACGCAATTGATGAATACCAGGACTTTCTATACCTCGCCAGAGGCATTAACTTCCCGGTTGCTTTGGAAGGCTCTTTGAAGCTAAAAGAGATCTCATACATTCACGCTGAAGGTTATCCAGCTGGTGAAATGAAACATGGACCAATTGCATTAATTGACGAACAGTGTCCATCGGTTTTTATCGTTCCAAATGATTCATCATACGGTAAAGTGGTGTCAAACATGCAAGAGGTTAAAGCTCGTAAAGGTAAAGTTATCGCAATTGTGACAAAAGGAGATGAGTTGATTCGAGGGATCGCTGACGATGTCATTGAGATACCTGAGACAGAAGAATTGCTAACTCCTTTATTGACAGTTATTCCACTACAGTTGCTCTCCTATCAGATTGCGGTGCAACGTGGATGCAATGTTGATAAGCCAAGAAATTTGGCAAAATCTGTCACCGTAGAGTAAACAATTCCTTTCATCGATATATAACTAGTAAATATATTTTACACATTATGAAAATTGAAGTATCTAATGGCGAGATCTTGGATAAGTACAGTATCCTAGAAATCAAATTACAAGAGATTAAAGACGAGGCCAAATTGGCTAATGTACAAAACGAGTACGATTCTTTGACTCAGGCAGTGGAATCAATTAAATCATTGAATCCATTGACAGTTGCAACCCTTTACAAAGACCTTCTTAATATTAACAAAACTCTTTGGAATGTTGAAGATTTGATTCGCGATTGTGAACGCGATAATAATTTTGGTCAAGATTTCATTGAGTTAGCACGTTCAGTTTATTACACGAACGACGAAAGAGCCGAGATTAAAAAGAACATCAATTTGGCTACAGGTTCAGACCTAGTCGAAGAAAAGTCGTATCAAAAGTACGCTTAAAAATAACTCTATTGCGCCATGTCTATGGATAACGCTGATAAGTTTTGTAGCCTATTCAGCAATTTCTGTTTAGTTGTTAGACCTAAGAGCGAAGCTCGTCAAAAAGCAACCAAAGAGGACTTACACGAGAGTGTTGATTATAAGACCAAGTCTCAAATCAAGAATATGCTCAAAAAGGCCACTGAAGAATATAATCATGCTAAAAAGCTATTTAAGCATGGTAAGATTTCAAAAGAGGAATTGTATGATTATGAATGGCGAGTCTTTGAATTAAAAGACGAATTAGATAAGTTTAATGATAAAGGGGTCGCTTAAGACCCCTTTCTTTTTGTCAGATAAATAATAGATGGACAAAAGGATTCTCGAAAGCTACGACAACTGGTCTTTAGACAGGGCTGTTTTTTCTAAACAGCCTAAACCTAGGCACGTCGAGAGGATGGAAAATCCAATTGAAAACGGATTGATTCACACTAAAGCTGAAAACGCTCCAGTCCAAGTTCCACCTTCTAATTCCTCTTCGCAAACTCGTCAAGAGTTGTTGCAGATGGCAAGAGATATTGAGGCGGTTGGTAAGAAAAAGCAACAAAAGATTGTTAGCAAGTACGATTCTGGTTTTGAATGGAAATTTGAAAAGATTTGTAAAGATCTTGGAATTAAATGGAACAAAGAATACGTTGACAGATTGATTGAAGAGTCAGGTGACATCATTTTACAATTGAAGTATAAATGGAATCGTCCAAGACCCTTTCAATTGGCACCAATGTTAGGTATCAAAATGAATGTGGGTAAAGCTTACACGGCTGGAACACCTTCATTTCCTTCTGGTCATTCGGCACAATCACAATTAATAGCAGATGTTTTATCAAAAGTTTATCCCCTACATCGAGATGCTTTTCAAACTGTTCCAGAAAAAGTCAGCTACTCGCGTTACATCGGTGGTCTCCACTTCCCGAGTGACATCGAATACGGAAAGCAAATCGGACACTGGCTCGCAAGCCACACCAACACCGATTCCTACTGAACCGAGTGTAGAAACTACAACACAACCGACAATGGACAAAGAATTCATTAAATCAATTCATCAGCTTCCTCTAAACTCAGATGAGTACATTCAAGAGGAATGCGCAAAGTATCAGATCTACCTACACCACACTGCTGGTAACGCCTCGGGTAGAGCTACAATGAGAAACTGGGATGCCGATAAAAGAGGTAGAATCGCAACATGTGTTACAATCTCTAACACTGGTGCTAAAGATTCACCAGACGGTGAGATCGTACAGGGTTTCTCTTCAAAGTATTGGGCCTATCACTTAGGCTTAAAGCAGGATCATTTCAAGGTGTTTAATGCACCCTATAAGCAATTAGATAAGTATTCAATCGGTATTGAAATCTGTGCTTGGGGTCCTCTAACTCTAAAGGATGGTAAGTTCTACACTTACGTTAATACTGTGGTTCCAGCTGACCAAGTTTGTGAATTAGAAGAACCTTTTAAGGGTCACAAGTACTATCACAAGTATTCTGACGCACAGATTGAGTCAGTTAAGAACCTTCTTCTATACTGGAATGACGTGTACGATATTCCATTGGATTACAATGAAGATATTTGGGGTCTAACTGAAAGAGCTTTCACAATGGAACCAGGCGTTTACACCCACAATTCAGTTAGAAAGGACAAATCAGATGTATTCCCACAACCTGAATTAATCGCAATGTTAAAGTCACTATCATAATGGAAGAACTAATTCAACGTTACTTCGGTGAGTGGGGAGCATGGGTTATCACTGGTTTGTTAATCCTAGCCGCAAAGGATGCAATCTCGCAAACTTGGAGTGGGTTGAAGTTTATGATGGGTAACGATTTCAACAATGATGATATCGTTTACATTAATGGTAATAAAAAAGCTCGAATCGTACGTCAAGGAATATATAAGACTACCTTCTATCTGTACGATCATCAGCGTAAGTTTATTGTTCCAAATGATAGATTATGGTCACTAAACATCGAGAAAGAAATTCCACAAGGAGAAGATGAAAAGAATTAAACTGTTTGAAGACTTCGTTAACGAAGGGTATTACGATCCAGGAATCTTAAAGGCCTTTTTCATGGCCGGTGGGCCTGGTTCAGGTAAATCATTTGTAGCAACTGAGTTGTTTGACTTTCCAAAGAGAGCACAATCATCAGTATCTTACGCAACAGGCCTAAAATTGGTTAACTCAGACAATCAGTTTGAGAAGATGCTAAAAGATGCTGGTTACGACGCAGGTAAGCTTCACCAATATGCACAGGACGAAGAAACATGGGCTGAGATCATGGGTCTTAGAAATAAGGCCAAGGGTACGACCAAGAGAATGCAAGATAATTACATCACTGGTAGGTTAGGTCAAGTGATCGACGGCACGGGTAAAGATTACAATAGGATTAAAGGTCATAGACAACTCTATCAGGATCTGGGTTATGATACTTATATGATTTTTGTTAACACTTCACTTGAAGTTGCACTGGAAAGAAACCAAATGAGAGAGCGTAAGCTTGAAGATTCAATGGTTAAAGATATGTGGCAAGAAGTACAAAATAACTTAGGTAAATTTCAAAAGATATTTGGAGTTGGTAAGATGTTGATCGTTGACAACTCTTCAACTGACGGTGAATTGTTAGATCAGATTGAAAAGCAGGTTATTAGACACTTGAATACGCCTGTTCAGAATCCGCTAGGTAAAAGATGGTTAAAGGACAACGATCCTAAAAATAGAAATAGAAACCAACCTGCGTAATGAAACGTGTTAAGTTATTCGAAGAGTTTATCCAAGACGAAAAGTCCAGAGAAGTTAATGAGGCCGGAAACATACTAGGCACTTTGATAGCGGCTGTACTAGCGTATGGTATAAACGTATTCATAGATGTGTTGTGGCCAACGCTTGAAAGAGCCTGGAAACTGATTTCACCGCAAAAACACCACAAGGTTATTAGAGCGCTAGGTAAAGACAAAACTTTTAACAAAGAAATGTTTGAAGTGATCACTAGCACTGGTAAATACAAAGGCAAACTGTATTTTAACAAATTTGTTCTGAGGGATGTGATCGCTGAAGTTCCAGCATTCAAAGAGGTTGTTCAAAAGTTTGGTGCTGAAGAAGATGTCAATAATATTGCAGAACAAATAGCAGATGTCATTGTTAATCATAGAAGCTGGATTAAAGATAGACTTGCAGAGGTACAGAACGAAGCTTTCGAATACGGAGATCAATTGTTAACTGATCCAGAAGGTGTTCAATTTAAAGATAGATTAAAAGTACTAAAATTACCAGAAGAACCTAACACATACGATGAGCAACGTTTCATCGAAATGTTAAAAGATTGGTTCAATAACGAATATGCAGAATCCGCACTGGGTAGCATCCTATGGCAGCTCTTACCATTAAAGAAGAAGTTTCCTAAAGTATTAGAACCATCAAAGGGCCGAAACCTTTATGAAGGCAATACGTTATATAGAGGTACAATGATTCCGCTGGCTACTGTCCTAAATCTCAAAGGGCAATGGAAGAGATATAAGGGTGTAGGTCTATTGGGTGATGCCATTGAAATGGACACTAAATTTAATTGGAGCTTTAAGAGCGATAAAGGATTCACGTCATTTACACCCGCTAGCGAAACTGCAGAAGAGTTTGCAGATCAAATTAGTTACGAAGAATTCAAGCCATACAGACCGGGTTATGGCATCGTCAAGAGATTATCACAAAATTCTATAGGCGGTAAAATTCCAGTCATCTTAAAGATTAAAGATACACATCCACAGGCACTTTTTAATCCACAATTTACAACTTCTATCTCAGCGTTTACAACTGAGTATGAGATCTTTGTGGTTGGAGCCAGTGTGCAAGTTGATGGCATTATAATTCCAAGATGGAATGATTACGAGAATGCAGCTGCAACAGAAGGCTTTGAAGATTTAGACAAATATTTTAATATTAAATGAAAAAGGTAAAATTGTTTGAAGAGTTTACCAAAGGGTATGAGTTTTCAATGAAGCACATTGACGACAACGAGTACGCAGTGATTGCGACTAAATCTGGCAAACAGGTCGGTCGTTTAGATTTTATTAAGAGTAAATTCAAGCCGGTTTTAAGAGCGTCGATCGTTGCTGTAGATCCATCTTATCGTCGACAAGGGATTGCCACATCAATGTATCAGTTTGCAGAAACTGAGTTTGGTATGAAGTTTGAAAGGAATGATGACGTTTTAACAGCGGACGGTAAGTCCCTATGGAACAGTCAAAACAGAAAGTTTGGCAAATAATAAAAAAGATTACTGTAAACTGTTTCACGGGTCAGATTTATTTGTTATATTAGCCTAGTAATTATGAAGCAGCTTAAAACCTACACCACCTTCGTGAACGAGAAAAAGAGACCGTTTAGTGAAACGTCAATCTCAATCTTTGATTTAGATGATACGATCGTTATTACTGACGCAAAGATTAAAGTTTGCAACATCGTAACGGGTGATTGTCACGAACTAACTCCTGAAGAGTTTAACGAATACGAAAAGCATCCTGACCACCAATTAGACTTTGATGACTTCAAATCACTTGAAATCATGAAGGCAGGTCAACTTATTCACTACTACTTAAAGATCCTAGCAGATGCCTATAAAGTTAAGAGAGCTGTTGGTATCGTAACTGCAAGGGACGATAGAGAAATGATCTACAAATGGATGAAAGAACACGTTGGCTTTCATATCACAAGAGACCTAATTTACGCAGTTAATGATCCTATTCACGGGTTTACAGGTTCAGTTGCTCAAAAGAAACAACAAGCTTTTAGAGAGATCATTGAAATGGGTTATAAAAAGATCCAATTCTTTGACGATGATCAGGCAAATTTGAACCTGGTTAATGATTTACGATCAGAATATCCTAACATTGAGCTGTCAACTTATAAAGCTGACAAGAAAATGTTTAAGTCTATTGAAAAAAAGTAAAAAAAGTCATCCCGGTGTGAAACCAGGACACCTTTTTTTGATATATAGATAGAAGAATAATCTTCAAAACCAAAAACTTTTTAGCAATGGCTGATTACATTTCAGAGGCGTCCGCTAGCCCTGAAACTGTACCAGCTAAAACGGTACTCAATTATGAGTCTGGTGAATATACGCTTGATCAAGCGATATATGCTCTAGATGTAGTTGAAGATTGTATGAATTGGGCATTTTTCGGTGTCGGTGGGCCAGCCTAAAAGGAACCAGATGGGGACAGTAGTCCCCATCGTCGTATTATCAGAATATATAGTTTATGAAACACGTTAAGCTTTTTGAAGAGTTCTTGAATGAAGAAAGACCTGAGTGGCACGATTCGGATGCTCCGGACGCTGAAGGTCGATTTGCAGAACTGTCTCCGAAGGATCTTGCGGCTTGGTTGATTAAGACCCGCAATAAAGATCTAAGAAAGATCACAGGATCTTTAAATCAACAAATCGTCTTCAATAGAGGAGAAGATAAGGCCTATGCCGATAAGATGGAAAAGACACGTAAAGAGGTTTACAAACAGCTTGGCAGAGAAGATCTTCTAGAATCTCATGAAATGTTTGAAGCTGAAAAGGCTAAAGGAGATAGAGGACCAATTGACAATCCAGATATTGAAACAGCCCTAAAAACAAAAGCTAAAGAAAGCGGTATTGATATTGGTCTATTAAGAATTGTGATGAGAAGAGGCATGGATGCATGGAACAGATCTCATTACGCAGGAACTACACAGGAACAGTGGGGTTACGCAAGAGTAAATGGATTCATTAAAAAAGAAAAAGGAACTTGGGGTGGAGCAGATGCTGACGTTGCCAAGGAAGTTAAGTAATCATGAAACATAAAAATCATACACTTCTATCTAAAAAGGAAACTAATAGATTGAAGCACGTCGGTGGCCCGAGAAGCCAAAAATCTAACAAAAAACAACTTGTAAGAATGCAAAGAAATGAAGCAATCTTACAATTAACTGCACAATAAGATGAAAATTGTTAAATCACTTGACCAATTCGTAAGTGAGTTGAACGATCAGATTCCAGGTGGAATTTCTGATAAGTTAACTCCTCAATACATCGCTGACAAGCACGGCGTGTCTCTAGAAGAGATCGAAGCTGCATTAGATAAAGGCCAAAAGGTAGAAATGGAACACACTGACGATGCTGAGAAAGCACGTGAGATCGCCAAAGATCACCTACTTGAAGACCCTCAATACTATGAAAAGCTTGCTAAGATGGAAGGTGAACCGACTAACGAAGCGGCAAAAGTAGAAACTGAAAGATATTTCAGATCTCACATGAAACAACCTAAGGGTTACGGTAAGTGGATGTTCTCTTACAATAAGAACGGAGATGATCCATTTGAGATTCCGGGTTCAATGTCATACGCTGACGCTACAAAATGGGTTAAAGCCAAGGCTAAAGAAGACGGTAAAGATTACATTTACGTAATGGAGGGTATTAATGATTTCTCTCCTCTTTCTTACGCTAAGAAAGTAGCTAACAAGATCATTTCGCTTGCTGATGCTGCAAAAGAGGCTGATATGCCACAGACAGAACTGTTAAAGCTTGTTAGAAAGTTTGACAAGAACTTTAAAATGACGTATGAAGCTAACGATCATGAGGTTGGAATGGCACAAGGTCAATTGGATGCTATTCACAAGGATGCAGCTGAATTACAAGAAAAGATTGGCGCCGAAGAAAGAGATCTTCCAGGTTGGATTCAATCTCACATTACATCAGCTTACGAATACTTAAAGCAAGCTAATGATAACTTCCACGAATTAAAGGAAGAAGAGAAGGTTGATGAAGCTCTAAAGATGCTGATGGATCCTTTGATGCTAAAGATCATGAAGCAGTTTGGTTTTAACACAAACCCTGGTATCAAAGCTGAGCTAAGAGCTGAAATTAAAGCAGCAGTTGAAGAAGTTCTAAAGAAGCATGACATTATCGTTGAAGGTACTTTCAATGATGGTGAAATCGCGATCTATACTGATCCACGTGGAGATGCTGGCGAAACTCAAATTTGGAAAAGAGGTAAGGGCTACTACGGACAGAATGACTCATTTGACTTTGAAGCTAAAGACAAGAAAGAGCTTGAAATGAAGCTTAAAAGATGGGGTTACGTGTTGATTGCAGGTTCAATCGATGAAGCTTTTCAAGCTGAAGCTGAAGAGCCATTAGCAAAACTAGCTCTATCTCTTCTTGCAATTAGAGATCAAGCTCACATGTTCCATTGGCAAACTCAATCTTATGAGCAACACATGGCCTTTGGTGAATTCTACGAAGACTTCGTTGGTAAAATGGACGAATTGATGGAAAACATCATGGGTAAATCAGAGAGACCTGCGTTTGTATCAGGTACCATCACTCTAGCAGGTTACTCAGATTCTGAGGTTATTGAGTTCATCAATACTGCTAAGAACGTATTTGATCTACAACTACCAACCGTTGTTCCAACTGAAGGTAACTCAGAAATCTACAACTTAGTAGAAGAAATTCTATCAATGTTAAACAAGCTACAGTACTTGTTGTCATTGAAATAATTGGCGGGCACACTGGGTGCCCACCTTAGGACTCCGGAGGCCGCCTTCCGGGCAGTGAGAGCCAGACATCGCTACGTCTGGCTCTCTTTTTTTTGAAAAAAGTTCACTTTTTTTCACCAAAAGTTTTTTCGGGTCAGATTTTTTGGTTATATTTACTTATAACAATTGGTAATAGACATTATGAAAGTTAAAGTAAACATCATCGCTCAATTATGGTATAACGCCGCTTGGTATGAAGGCGGAGAGGCATGGAAGCCTAAAGGTGATACCACCTTCCAGGTCGACGGAGTCGATTCCGATGATCTGTTCTATGCAGACAAGGAAGTCTTAATGAAGACCTTCCAGGAGTTGTTGGACAAGCAGTCCACTGATGTTGAACGTTTTGAGTACATTGAATACTCAATTCAGGCTGACGAACCTACCGTCATCGCCGGTGTTGATTTCGAAGATTCATTAAACAAGATGTTGAATTTGGGTTTGTAAACCAAATTCAATTTCTTGGTATAATACTTTGATTTGTTGAACTAATAGGATCTATATGATTTATATCTACGACAAAAAGAATCTCATTCACCGTCGAGTTAGCATGTTAAAGCTGACTGGCGGTATTTTAGCAGCAACAGCTCTAATCTCTTCAGTAACCTATTATACTGGTGTTACTCATGGTTTTGAAAACTTAACTGAAGTTGAAAAGGCTATCGTCATCAAGAAGACTGACGAGTTTGAAAAGGCAAAACTCGTTCAAATGTTGAAAGATTTGAACGTTAAGTTCCCTTACATTGTAATGGCACAATCAATTCAAGAAACAGGGCATTGGAGGAGTGGAATCTTCTTGGAGAATCATAACCTGTTTGGAATGAAAGAAGCTCAGCGTCGAATCACAACCGCTGAAGGTACGAACCGTAATCATGCATATTACAACCACTGGAGAGAATCAGTCTATGATTACGCCTTCTATCAATGTCGTTATTTGAACGGTATTAAATCAGAATCAGAATACTTTCAATACCTATCGGCCAGCTATGCTGAGGATAGCGGTTACGTTAATGCTTTGAAAAACGTCATTCAGCGAGAAGGATTGAAAGAATTATTTGACTAATATATAGTGTATGGAATTTGATTTTAACATTGACGTTAATCTTACTGATCACGAAGTGTTTTGTGATCTAATGCAAGGTAGGGACTAATGGCACGCTGGGAACAATACGATTTTTATCCTAAGAGTGGTGTGAATTGGCTAAAACCTGCACATAATCCAACAGGTCTTTTAATTCAAGAGCTTCTTAAAATGAAGTTTTGCTTGAAAAAGCGTAAGTAAGATATATAAGTTATGAAACACCTTCGTACATTCGAACAATTTAACCATTCACTTGGTCATTTTGAGAACGATTTTATTGCTCAACAAGCGGAAAAGTTAGGTATGTCAAGAGAAGAGTATGTTGCTCACTATGCTAGCCCAACTATCGGTTCTGGCATCGATGAGTCTAATGACGCCACATCTGACGTAAAATAACAGACTGCCTTTACTTTAAGAGCAATTTTAGGGCCCAATTGGGCCCTTTTTTAGTTTGATATATAGACTAAAATAAAGCCCAATTACGTTTTATGGAAAACGGTTTCAACGAAGACAATTTCTCTAATCGAGAGCTGGTAATGCAGCTTTTATCTGCATTTAATTCTTTCAAGCAAAAGTTGGAAGATCCTAACTATGTGCAGCTTGAAATGGCAGTCCGTCAGATGATGGAAGGTCAGAAAGACATGCGTGAGGATATTTCAGAGTTAAAGAAACAATTGTTAAATCCATACGATGGCGTAATTGTAGAAACACAAAAGAACACTGAGTTCAGAAAGGAATCTATTCAAACCGAAGCTGAGAGATTGAAGATGATCGAAGAGCACAAGGCTCTTATCAGATGGAAAGCAAACATCCAAAAGGTGGGTGTTGCAATCCTAACTTCAGCCGGTGCAGTTGTTGCATGGATTTTATCTGAATTTGTGTTTAAAGGTAAAGGATGATTGTAGAAAGAATTACGCTAATAGCGATCTACAGGACGCTAAAGCAGTTGGAAACTAACGAAGGAAGATTGTATGACATTGTTCTAAATCGTAAGACAACCAACTCAATCATTAGCCCAGAGGCATTCAAAGATTTGAATGCCCTGTTGTCGTTTATACAGAAAACATATCCCTATGCGATAGAAACCAAGCAACTTGAAGTTTGTCACTGGTACCCTTATGGAGTTGTTAAATTTTGGGTTGAAAAGAATAACGGTACCTTGGTTGAATTTAAGGCTGAGTTAACCGAAAAGAAAGGTTCACTAAACAACATTTCAAAAAAGAGATTGCGTGAATTAAGCACGTACTTGAATAACATTCAAAAGTCAATTAAAGGTCTAGTTATAGACCCTTACGTTGCACCTACCACTCCAACGTATGTTGAATGTGTTTACATTGACGATTTAGTAAAAAATGATGCCTACACCACTCTAATAGGCGAATACAACAAATACATTAAACCATAAAGATGTTTGAAGATCTAAACTTAAACCCGGGTTCAAACGGTGGTAAATTGCCACTAGAAAGAAAAGTCCTAAAGCGTCCTCTAAGTCATGAGGAAATGGACTATAACATGCGCCTTATCAACAATATCGTTGATGATTATCCTATTAAAGGTTCTGGTACTGAAGGAGAATTGACTTCAGCTGACTTGAACAAGGCTCTGATCCTTACTGAGATTGATGGTAATTGGTTTTGGGTTCCGGGTGAAGCCGGAGGAGGTGGTGGAAGTGGTACTTCAGGTTCTTCCGGTACTTCAGGTTCTTCAGGAACTAGTGGTTCATCTGGCGCTGATGGTACATCTGGTTCAAGTGGTTCATCCGGTACAGATGGTACGAGTGGTTCATCTGGTTCTTCTGGTACGAGTGGTTCTTCTGGTACAAGCGGTTCATCTGGTACAGATGGTACTTCAGGTTCGAGTGGTTTAACTCCGACTTCATCATCTTTAATGAGCTATGACTATGAAATCGATAATCCAACTGGATCTCCACAAGCTAATCCTACAGCAGACAGAATTTCTTTTAACACTTTTTCAGGTGAACTTTGGATTCCATATCTTGACGTAAATGGTATTGATCATTCTGGCAGATTACAACACCTTCTTTCACAGGACACATTTGATCTGGATATTACCAATCCGGCGAATGGACAAATATATGATCACCTTGAAGTTATTGGTGCATACGTAGACACTGTGAATTTTGGAGGTACAGATTTCTTTGTTATTTTAGTTGAAAACATCAATGGTACCCTTGTTTCAAATCTTCAACCTAACGCGATCGGCGACATTAATTTTACAGGTACTCACGCTACGAACCAGTATCACGTTTCTCGCAGAGTAGAATTAGATAAGTGGGGAGCTAGCACAGGTGCAGGTGGTGAAGGAACTTCGGGTTCTTCAGGTACTTCAGGTACCGATGGTTTAGCAGGTGATCCTGGTACTTCGGGCTCTTCAGGTACCGATGGTACTTCAGGTTCTTCAGGTACAGATGGTACTTCGGGTTCTTCTGGTACAGACGGTTTAGCAGGTGATCCTGGTACTTCAGGTTCTTCAGGTACAGACGGTACTTCGGGTTCTTCTGGTACAGACGGTTTAGCAGGTGATCCTGGTACTTCGGGCTCTTCAGGTACCGATGGTACTTCAGGTTCTTCAGGTACAGACGGTACTTCGGGTTCTTCTGGTACAGACGGTTTAGCAGGTGATCCTGGTACTTCAGGTTCTTCAGGTACAGACGGTACTTCGGGTTCTTCTGGTACAGACGGTAT